>OLWQ01000219.1_pt1 | contig 31016 bp, 25 predicted proteins | sample 1673981 | NCBI WGS metagenome assembly OLWQ01 (sample SAMEA103958136, study PRJEB25191) | human gut metagenome | reverse complement strand
AGCTTGACACGGTGGAGGAAAACCTCGAAGTCTTGCGGCAGCAGGGCAAGAACGTGTCGCGGGCGATGCTGAAAGGGCTGGAGAAGCGCAAGCACAACCTTGTGGCGAAGCTGGAGAAGGTGGAACACGCCATCAAGTCCCGCACGGATGATGTGGTGGACTTCAAGCAGATGGGCATCGACCACATCTTCATTGACGAGAGTCACCAGTTCAAGAACTTGACTTTCAACACCCGTCATGACCGTGTGGCGGGATTGGGAAACTCGGAAGGAAGCCAGAAGGCCCTGAATATGCTCTTTGCCATCCGTACCATACAGGAACGCACGGGCAAGGACTTGGGGGCTACGTTCCTTTCGGGCACGACCATTTCCAACAGTCTGACGGAACTGTACCTGCTCTTCAAATACCTGCGCCCCAACGAACTGGAACGGCAGGACATCCGCTGTTTCGATGCTTGGGCTGCCATCTTCGCCAAAAAGACGACCGATTTTGAGTTCAACGTAACGAACAATATCGTTCAGAAGGAGCGTTTTCGCTATTTCATCAAGGTGCCGGAGCTTGCCGCCTTCTACAACGAGATTACCGACTACCGCACGGCGGAGGATGTAGGTGTGGACAGACCAAACAAGAATGAGAGACTGCACCACATACCGCCCACACCGGAGCAGGAGGACTTCATACAGAAGCTGATGCAGTTTGCCAAAACCGGCGATGCCACTCTGCTTGGCAGGTTACCCCTGTCGGAAACGGAGGAAAAGGCGAAGATGCTCATCGCCACCGACTACGCGAGAAAGATGGCTCTTGATATGCGCATGATAGACCCGAACTACGAGGACCATCCCGACAACAAGGCAAGCCATTGTGCCAAGATGATTGCAGAGTATTACCACAAGTACGAGGCGCACAAGGGTACGCAGTTCGTATTCTCCGACTTGGGGACATACCAGCCAGGGGAAGGATGGAACGTGTACAGCGAGATAAAACGCAAGTTGGTGGAGGATTACGGCATACCGGCAAGTGAGGTGCGCTTCATTCAGGAGTGTAAGACGGATAAGGCTCGTAAGGCGGTGATAGATGCCATGAACGCCGGGACGGTACGCGTGCTGTTCGGCTCCACAAGTATGCTCGGAACGGGCGTGAATGCGCAGAAAAGATGTGTCGCCATCCATCACCTTGATACACCGTGGCGACCGTCCGACCTGCAACAGCGTGACGGACGGGGTGTTAGAGCCGGGAACGAGATTGCCAAGCATTTTGCCGAGAACAACGTGGATGTCATCATCTACGCGGTGGAAAAGTCGCTGGACAGCTACAAGTTCAATCTGCTGCACTGCAAGCAGACGTTCATATCGCAGCTCAAAAGCGGAGCGATGGGCGCACGTACCATCGACGAGGGAGCAATGGACGAAAAATCGGGTATGAACTTCTCGGAGTATATGGCGTTGCTCTCCGGCAATACCGACCTTTTGGATAAGGCGAAATTAGAGAAGCGTATCGCCTCGCTCGAAGGGGAACGCAAGTCGTTCAACAAGGGCAAGCGCGATTCGGAGTTCAAGCTGGAATCCAAGACGGGAGAACTGCGCAACAACACGGCTTTCATCGAAGCCATGACGGAAGACTGGAACCGTTTTCTTTCCGTTGTGCAGACTGATAGGGAAGGCAGCCGTCTTAATCTTGTCAAGGTGGACGGCGTGGATTCAACGGATGAGAAGGTCATCGGTAAGCGTTTGCAGGAAATCGCCAAGAACGCCATGACTGGTGGACTGTACAAGGCTGTCGGGGAACTTTACGGCTTTCCGATAAAGGTGGTCAGCGAGAGGACACTCAAAGAAGGTCTGGAGTTCACCGACAACCGCTTCGTGGTGGAGGGGAACTACAAGTACACCTACAACAACGGGCATCTGGCGATGGCAGACCCGATTGCTGCCGCACGAAACTTTCTGAACGCATTGGAGAGGATTCCGACCATCATCGACCAGTACAAGTCTAAGAACGAAGTGCTGGAAAAGGAGATTCCGCAGTTGCAGGAGATAGCGGGCAAGGTGTGGAAGAAGGAGGACGAGCTGAAACAGCTTAAGTCCGAACTCGCCGCACTGGACCGCAAGATACAGCTTGAGCTGGCTCCTCCGGAGCAGGAAAACACGGAAGAGAACCGGCAAGGCAACGAGAAAAAACAGACGGAACAACAGCCGGAAAGCCCGCACGTGGACTTTGTACGCAGTCATTTAATTATAGGGAGACCCGGTTTATCGGAATCCAAAGGTGTAAAACTTTAATATCGAAGTCTTGACAGAAAAAGCCAGTGGTTGAATTTTTCACCACTGGCTTTAATTCTAATAATTTTTCAATCTAATATGACCGAATCTATAACGTTAAATCATAGATTATGTGTCTATTTGTGAAGAAAAAGACGTATTTTTGTATCAAAATCAAATAAGCATAACAATGGAACCATCTATATACCGTTTTTCACTTTGTGCCGCACTGCCGTTGATGTTATTCTTCGGCTTTTATTTTTTGTTTGCAAAGACTCCTGAAAAGAAAATTTTCAAGAATTATCTCCGCTCCCGACAGATTATGGGTATAGCTATGCTGCTGCTTTCGGCAAATTATTCGGTACATTTCTTCTTTGGTATCCGATTCAAAAATGCGGATTCTGCCATATTGATGAACATGTCCACATACTTCCTGTGCTATTCTCTGTTCAGTTCGGCATTGATAATGTTGCTTGATCGTTTTTACATTACCAAACGGCGTGTGTGGACACATATCATTTCATGGATTATATTTTCAACTCTTTCCGGAGTTGTGTTGTTCCTGTTGCCAAGCGGAATCATGCAAAAAATCTCTTTATTTGCTTTAGCTGTCTGGTTAATCGTTTTTGGAGTCGTTTTAGCTCGCAGAGTCATAATTGCATATCGTAGAGCCATTCGGATTTTCAATGAAACTCAGGCGGATGATATAGGCACATATATCGAATGGCTTTCCATATTCACTTATTGGGCTGTTATCTTCGGTGTCGGATGCGGATTGCTGACATTTCTGCCAGACAAATATGTTTTTATCTGGATTTTGTCGTCAATACCGTTCTACAGCTATCTTTTCTACAGCTATCAGAACTACCTGCTGTTCTATGAACAGGTGGAAAATGCTTTTGAGCAAGATATACAGTCTGAAGAAGAACTTCTGACAGATACGGAAACAGAACCTGAAATAGTTTCTGAGAAAGAAGTTCCAGTGTCCTATACAGAAATTATAGAGAAAGTGGCCAACTGGATAAAGACAGACGGCTATGTCCAGCAGGGACTTACCATAAAAGAACTGTCCGAAATACTTCATACGAACCGTACCTATCTTTCCGCTTATATCAAGACTACGTATAAAATGACATTCCGCGAATGGATAACCGGTCTCCGGTTGGAGTATGCGAAAAACATACTGAAGGAGCATCCGGAAATCAATATACAGAAGCTGGCTGAGTCTTCCGGTTTTCTTTCCCGCAGTAACTTTATCAAATCATTTACAGAGAAGGAAGGATGTACGCCTGGCAAGTGGAAAAAAGCAAATCTGGAATAATTTGTGTGGTAAAAAGCCGATGAAAAAGGTCTCAGAAGCTCATTTTCAAAAAGTGCTCAAGCGACAAAAAAGTGCTAATTCGACAAAAAGGTGCTCTAACGACAATTTGAAAAGTGCTCAAACGACTATTTTTCATAAAACGCTGTATTTCAACAGAAAAAGTTTTTGTAATATTTTGGGCATAGAATGACATTTATTATCTTTGGAGAGGACAAAGATAATAAATGCAAGTTTATATGAGCAGAAAAATCACTTTTCTTACCTTGTTTCTGTGGCTGATGACGGTAACTTTTCCTGTCATTGCGCAGCAGAAAACAGACACAACCTACACCTTCCGCTTCGTTCCGCAGAAGGACATGTTCTACGTTCCTTGGAATGGTAATGACACTGAACTTGCCCGCCTGTTGGAATGTATCGAAAACAGTAAAGCAACAATTTTTGACGGCAAGCTGCCGCTATTGGTTGACGGATATTGTAATTCACTGGGCAGTGAAGCCGAGAACCTTGCAACGGCGAAGATCCGTGCCAATCGAGTAAAATCCGAACTGATTACACGCGCGGAAATAAAAGAGGAGAATTTCATTACCCGCAACCATGCGACTGAGGGTGATTTTGTCACCGTGCGCCTGACGGTACCGGTAAAGGGAACTGCCGCGACGGATGCGGAAGCACGACGCAAGGCGGAAACCGAACGACTGGAAGCCGAGAAGCGTGCCGAACAGGAACGGCTTGCCGAAGAGCAGCGCAAGGCGGAAGAAGCCCGACTTGCCGCTGAAAAGGCAGAAGCCGAGAAAGCCGCTCTACAAAATACACTTGCCGGCACGCCGTCGGAAACTAAAATCACAAATGATTATCATCTCTCCCTGCGTGCCAACCTATTGCGCTGGGCTACCCTGACACCCGATTTAGGACTTGAATGGCGCATCTGTCCGTCGTGTGGCATTGCCGTAAACGGCTCATGGACTTCTTGGACGTGGAGCGACAAGGACCGCCGCTATGCACTCTGGGAAGTGGTTCCGGAAATACGTTATTACATGGGTGAGAAGAAAGCCTGGTATCTGGGGGCGATGTTCAAGGCCGGACAGTTCAACTACAAGATCTCCGAAACAGGCAAGCAAGGCGACCTGATGGGTGGCGGCATCACCACCGGCTATCAGCTACGGCTGAACAAGGCACTGACTCTTGATTTCAACCTTGGCTTGGGCTACCTGAATGCCGATTTCGAAAAATATGAAGTCATCGATGGTGTGCGCGTGCGCTGTGGCAACGAGACAAAAAATTGGTGTGGCCCCATCAACGCCGGTGTGACATTGGTATGGAAGTTATTCTAATACGGAGGAATAGAGTATGAAAGCAAGACAATATATAAATATGGTAGGAATGACAGCCGCCGTGCTGCTCTCTTCCTGCGTGAAGGACACGCTTTATGACACGCCGCATCCCGACTATGGGAAAATTGCGGTGACAGCCGACTGGTCGGCCCGCGGTGAGGGTATCGACATACCTGCCACGTGGACGGTCACCATGGGTGACTATACGGGTACGGAGACTTCCGCCACCCATGCCCCCGACCATCTGTTTGCTCCGGGCAGCTACACCCTTGCGGTGTGGAACCCGGCTGAAGGAATCACGGTGAACGGCACCACAGCCACCATTGCCGCAGCCACGGGAACCCGGGCAGGCACGGATACCTTTGTGAACAATGCCCCGGGATGGTTCTTCACCTATACGGAACAGGTGACCATCGAGAAAGACAAGGACTATCCGCTGACCGCTGCAATGAAGCAGCAGGTACGCGAACTGACGCTTGTCGTCAAACCGACGGGTGATGCCGCCGGACGCATCACGGAGATTGTTGCCCATCTGACGGGTGCAGCCGGAACACTCGACTTCGCTACCGATACCTACGGAGCCGCTTCAAACGTCGTGCTGCCCTTCACCAAGATTACCGAAGGTGACGATGCCGGCAAGTGGAAAGCCACGGTGCGGTTGCTGGGTGTGACCGGCACGGAACAACTGCTGACGGCTGAAATCCGCTATGCGGACGGCAACCCGAGCCCCACCACGCTGAAAAGCGACCTCACGGAAGCCCTCAAGGATTTCAACACCGGAAAGGGCGAATCGCTGACCCTCGGCGGAACGCTGGTTGAGACTCCCGAAGGCATGGAAGTGGACGGAGCCGAAATCAACGGCTGGGAAGAAGTGAAAGGTGATGATGTAAATGCTGATTTGTAAATAATAAAATTATAGATATAATGAAGACAAGATTTTTTACACTTGCAGCGCTCGCCCTCGCACTGGTAGCCTGCAACAACGACAACGAGAACCTGAACGGTGACCCCGTGGCCGCCCAGTTTACCGCCAACATCGCCCCCGCCACCCGCGCCAGCGGAACCACCTGGACTGGCGGCGACCGTATCGGCATCACCGACATCGGCAACGATTCCCAGTACGGCAACGTGCCTTTCATCCTGAAAAACGGGAAATTTGAGGCAGAAGGAAAGGTTATCTATATCGAAGATGCAAAGACCCATACTTTCCGCGCCTACTATCCGTACAACGCGGCGGGAGGCATCCTCACAGCCACGACCGATGCCACGGCGCAGCAGAACCAGCCTGCCATCGACTTCCTCTTTGCTTCAGGAGCCACGGGAGACAAAAACAACCCGGTAGTAAGCTTCACCGACAAAACCGCCAAAGGCGGTGAAGACAACTCCTTCCACCACCGCATGAGCCAGATAACCCTTACCTTCGAGGCGGGCGACGGCGTGGATTTCAGCGTGGTCAAGCCTGAACGTTACACGCTGGGCGGATTGTTACTCACCGGTACGTTCAACACGGCCGACGGTATTGCCACCGCAGACAACGGGGCACAGACCGGAGAACTGGCCATGAATTTGGCAGACGGCGTTCTCACGTCATCAATCATCCTCTTCCCGCAGACAGTTGCATCCCTGCCGTTGGTTGTGAATTACAAAGGTCAGGAATATCATGCCACACTCACCATGCCCGATGGCGCACTGCTGGCGGGCAACAACTATACCTATACCGTCAAGGTACGCAACAAAGTCCTTGAAGTCAGCGAAGCCACCATTGCAAAGTGGAACGATATAGACGGTGGAGATGTGGGTGCTGACCTGTAGGATGTTAATAATTAATCGATTAGAATAAAGACTTATGAGACATAGATTATTTATCCCCGCAGCCACCGCACTGCTGTTCGCCCTCGCCGCCTGCACGCAGGACGAACTTGCTGGCGATAACCGTCTGCCCGAAGGTGAATACCCCGTCGTCATCCGTGCCACCGGATTGTCCGTAGAAGCAACGCCGCTGGCAGCCCCTTCCACCCGTGCCTCTGTGGACGGCGACTGGCAGGGCGTCACTTCCGTGGCACTCAAGATGGGCGATGCGGTAAAGGAATACACCGTAACGGCTTCTACCGATTTCAAGAGTGCCACGCTTTCACGCGAGAACGACCCGTACTACTGGACCAGCCGCGACCCGATTACCGTATCGGCATGGTGCCCCTTCGACAAGGCTGACATCACACAGATGCCTGCCGTGAAGGTGGCCGAAGACCAAAGCAAATTGGCTGACTTCCAGAACAGCGACTTCATCTCTGCTGAGAACCGGAAGGTGGAATTTAACAACCCGACTCTTGAATTTACCCACCGCACGGCACGCGTGACAATCGAACTGAAGCCCGGCACGGGATTCACGAGCGTCGCTGGTGCCACGGTGAGCCTCGTGAGCCTGTCCGCCGATAACGGCAACCCGACCGCCATCAAGACCTACAACGCAAGCGGCAACACCTACGAGGCACTGACCGCCCCGCAGACCGTTGCGGCAGGCAAGCCGTTCATCCGGGTGGAACTCGGCAGCGGCACCTTCTACTTCCGCCTGCAGAACAACGTCGTATTAGAGGCTGGCAACCGCTATAAATACACCGTCAAGGTGAACGCCACCGGCCTGACGTTAGAGGGTTGCACCATCGGCAGCTGGGTTGACGGCGGCGGCGAGAGCGGCGAGGCTGAGGATTTGGGCTATTCTATACAGAACGACGGCAGTTACATGGTCTATAACGCTGACGGCCTGCTGGCATGGAACAAAGCCGCACAAAAGGACGAATCGATTAATTGCACCCTCACCGCCGACATCGACCTGACGGGTAGGGATTGGACACGGATAGACACATGGCCTGGCTACTCCGGCGTCTTTAATGGGCAGGGACACCGCATTACGGGATTAAACTTTTCAGCAGCGACTACTGAACTTTTTGGGTTATTAAATGTACGTGGTGTGATAAAGAACCTACAACTCATAGATGTGAATCTGTATGGCAGTAGTGGATCAGCAGCTGGAATAGTGGAGCAAAATGAGGGTCAAATCATTGCCTGCTCTGTGACGGGAAAAATTTCTGCATATGGTAGAACTTGTGGTATAGCCGATTTAAATTATGGCAGTATCACAGCTTGCTGGTTTGACGGCACATTGAAAGATTATGAATCTGGAGCTATAGTGCGTTTCAACTACAATACTATAACTTCCTGTTATTGGGGAGGCAATGCCGAGCGAGGAGAATTCCGTAATTTTGGAGGAACGGTAGATGCCACGAAGGTGGACGGCGCGACAGTGAAATGGCAGACAGCCGTCGACGGCATGAACACCGCCCTCACCGCTGGCGACTACCAGTGGGTACTCGGCACCGACGGTCTGCCCGTATTGCAAAAGAAACAATAACGAACCCTAAACAACACGCATCATGAAACGAACAATCATCCATACATCTGCAGCCATAGCCCTGCTGCTCGGCATTGCCGCCTGCACGCAGGACGAAGCGGGCTTCCTGCAGGAAGGGGCGGAAGGCACACCCATCGTCTTTACCGCCACGGGGCTGAACCCCGCTGCGACAGCCATCGCCAATACCCGTTCCACCGTGGACGGCGACTGGGAGGGTGTGCAGAGCGTGGCAGTCCTGATGGACGGCACGGTGAAGACGTACAACGTGACGCCCTCCACCGCCGACCCCACCAGCGCCACGCTGACCTCCACCGACCCGTACTACTGGACCAACCACAACGACATCACCGTCACGGCGTGGTGGCCCTACACCGCTGGCGAGACAACTCCGCCTGCGGTAAAGGTAAAAGCCAACCAAAGTGCCCAGAAAGACTTTGAGGGCAGCGACCTCATCGTAGCCGACGGACAGACGGTGACCTACGGTAGCCCCACGCTCCGCTTCACCCACCGCACGGCACGGGTGACCATCGTTCTGACGGACTACACCGAGGGGCTGGCATCCGTGCAGCTGACGGGCCTCTCCACCGAAGGCGACAACCCGGATATAATCGTCCCGTATGACAAGGGCAGCAACACCTACACCGCCATCGTAGCCCCGCAAAATGTGGCAGCTGGCACTACCTTTATCACCTGCACCTTCACCAACGGCAAGACCTTCGTTTATAAGATGAAGAATGCTACCGACTGGCAGGCGGGCGGTGAATATACCTACACCGTCTCCCTCGCTGCGGCAAAAGACCTGGGCTATACCATAGAGAGCAACGGCAGCTACACCGTGACCTCCGCCGATGGTCTGATGAATATAGCCAAATTAGTGAACGGAGGTAAGAGCGACATTAACATTACCCTCGACACAGACATTGACCTCACAGGCAAAGACTGGACACCGATAGGCACAGACTACGACAACTCATACAAAGGCACCTTCGACGGCGGCGGCCATACCATTACGGGGCTGACCTTTACGACAAATGACGAATATGCGGGTCTGTTCGGCTGGCTCAATAGAGCTGGTACGGTGAAGAACGTGGTGATGGAGGGCGTACAGATAACAAGCAATCAAATATATGGCGGCAGTATTGGCGGCGTGGTAGGATCTGGCTGGGGCACCATTGAAAACTGCTCGGTGTCGGGCAGCGTCAGCGGCACGGTGTATGTCGGCGGTGTGGTGGGTGTTCAAATAGGCGGTTCCATCACCGGATGCAGCTCCTCTGCCACAGTGAAGGGAATGGTTGATGTCGGCGGCGTGGCAGGTCAGACGAATTCGAGTGCCACCCTGACCGCTTGCTATGCCACAGGCAACGTGATCATAGAAATGGACCCCAAAAAGAATATCGCTGGCGGCAGTCTGGTGGGAATGAACGCAGGAAGCAGCCTCCTTGCCTGCTATGCCACGGGCAACGTAACCAGTACGGGTAGTAGCACTGGCTATATGCATATCGGCGGCTTTTTGGGAAATAACTACACCACCGTGACCGCCGGCTATTGGAAGAACAATCATGAACAAGGCATCGGCTACAATAGGGAAAGCACCGGAGCCACGAAGGTGGACGGCTCTGTCGTTACCTGGCAGAACGCCGTTGATGCCATGAACACCGCCTTGCAGAACGCAGGCTCAGAGTGGCGTTACGAACTTAAAGGAGCATTGCCTACCTTGAGGAAGCAGTAAGCCGTTGCGGGCGGAACATTTCCGTCCGCAACGAACATAAACCGAAGTATAACCCCAATAAAAAAGGAGGACGTGATGGAACACACGGAGAATCCACCATATAGGTTTTGGCATCAAGGCATTGTTAATAATAATATAGACTCCAGTGTAAATATGGAAGCTGTAAGCCGGACAGTGTTCAAACCAATTCATTCTCTGATATTATGAATGGTTTGCAATACGCCGTAAACTGTGCACAAGATACATTGCAGAATCATCAGATACAAAATCTGACCAGACTTTTTGAAGGAACAAATGCAAATAACGCAAATACGTTCCAATCGAAAAAAATCATGGTTGGAGGCAAGACTATTGATATTCCACTTATAGCTTTGATATCCCATCATTATCTTGCGATGGATAATGTGCAGATAAAGTTCAAGGCGAAGGTCGGAAGCGTGGAATCACAGATTCCAGAAAACAACTTATTGTTATCCAGCCCACAAAGAGCCAATCTCCAGATGCAGATGAGCAACATAAAACCGGATGCGGATGATGTCATGGAGGTTTGCGTCAATTTTAAGGTTCAGGAGACTCCGGAGAGCATTTCCCGAATTATTGACGATTTTGTAAAAAATATCTAACAATTTTAAAATTCAAATGTTATGGCAGAAGAAATAAAGAACCAAGGGCAACAAGAAAATGCGGAAAACTTGAATGAAAATGTAAGCGGACAGGCGAAAGAAATTATCTCCGCTGCATTGGAAGAGACTCAAAACAGAGAAACTTCTCCAGTTCTTAAAGCAGATTCAAACGTGACTGACAAATTCAAGGGGCTTCCCATGCGGGAACTTATTGCAGCTCCACTTATTGCAGCAGCCGAAGCACAACAGGAATTGGCAGCGACAGCATGGAATTTCTACCAGCAAATTGCATTTGATGGTAAAAGCGGCAATAAAGCGCGTATATTGGAATTCGATGTCGAAAGACCGATACAGCAGGATGGAAAAATGACAACAATGTCACAAAGTGTCAAGGCTCCGTTTATAGGATTGGTGCCTATTCCTTCCCTGCTCATAGATCGCGTGGATGTCGATTTCCAGATGGAGGTTACCGATACATCAAACGTAAAAAGCACTACCAACGCAGAAGTAGAGGCAAAAGCTTCTGCAAAACATTGGTTTATAAATGCGGAAATCAGCGGCAAAGTCACGACCGCCCGCGAGAACACCCGCATGACCAACCAAACGGCAAAATACCAGATACATGTGACAGCCAGTCAGCAGCCGCAGACCGAAGGTCTGTCTAAACTGATGGATATAATGGCATCATGTATCGAGCCTATAACAAACGAAAGTAACAGTAAGTAAATATATGAATTTGATTCAAGCATTAAGATTGCCAAACAGTCGAGCAGTAATGACAAATATTGCACGGTTTCATTATCAAAATATTTATAATGTAGGTTTGACCCCTCCGATTGCCACGCAAAGTAATTTGACATTTCAAATAAAAGGATATACCCGTAACTATCGTTTTCTTAGATTAGACTATGCCTGTGTCATATATATTGCGGATGGAATAGCAGTCGTTGCTTCAAATGGCATAGATACTTTAAGTTCAGGTTTTTCGGGGTGTTATATGGCCAGTTTTAGGCACAATGGCATTAGGTATGTTGCTCATATTCCAACGCCTAACAATAGTATTAAAACATCATGGAATCGGGCGGTTAAAAATCAAATAATAGATAATGTTGTTCTTTTTAAACCTACTGAAGGATTGGCGAGAATCCCAGGAACCATTGGTATTTGGGGAATTATAACATTTAACGATAGATGTTATCGGCTTGATGTAAATGAAAACGCTCCTCCAAGTCAAGCCATACGTGGCCAAAGAATTTTTAACTCAATCCCGAGAAATCCCATACTAACAGAAATTCCACCTATCGCCGGTGGTCAGATGCCTTAATAATTATAACAATTGTAAATAAGGGAAGAATGGTTGTTTCATTGAGGAGTAGAATTCTATTCTGATATATAATTCTGGTGGCGGTCATCGGTAGCATGGCCGCCATTCTCATCCATGAACCTGCGAAGTTCCACGACCTATATGCGTATGTTGAATAACGGTATTTACACAAACAGCAAATGAGCGAACAATTCGTTACCACTACCAAGCATTTCCGCAAGCTGCTTGCCGCAGGCTATCTGTTGATAGTTCTGCTGGTGGGCGGCATCATCTGCACGTGGCTCGGAGAATGGCGCGACTTGGAGTTGCTGGAACGGGAGAACCGTGAAATCAACCGCTTCCGCAAGGAAACACACGATGCGTATGTGGGTGTGGTGGAATTGTCACTTTTGGGCGAGTCGGTGCTGGAATGGGACGATAAGGATGTGGCGGCATACCGGCGGCAACGGATGACGGTGGATAGTATGCTTTGCCGCTTCAAGAGCCATTACGAATCGGTGCGCATAGACAGCGTGCGCCACTTGCTGGAGGACAAGGAAAAGCGGCTGTGCGCCATCATGGAAGCTCTGGAACAACAGGCGGACATCAACCGCCGGATAGCCAAGCAGGTGCCGGTGATAGTGCAAACGAGCAGGCAGGAAGAGCCGAAGAAACAGAGGAGGAAAGGTTTTCTCGGGTTGTTCGGCAAGAAACAGGAAGCACCTCCGACGACGACCACCACGATGCTCTACACACTGAACCGTGATATGATAGCGCAACAACGTGCCCAGAGCCATCGTCTGTCGGAATATGCCGACAGCCTTGCCAGCCGCAATGCGGAACTGAACCGCCAACTGCAAACCCTTATCCAGCAGATGGACCACAAGGTGCAGGCTGACTTGCAGGAACGTGAGGCGGAAATATCCGCTATGCGTGAAAAGTCGTTCTTGCAGGTAGGTATCATAACGGGTGTCATGCTGCTGTTGCTCATTATTTCATACATCATCATTCACCGCTATGCCACCCGCATCAAGCAGTACAAACGTAAGACAACAGATTTAATCGGGCAACTGCAAAAGTCCGTAAAACAAAACGAATCGTTGATAGCCTCACGCAAGAAAGCGATGCACACCATCACCCACGAGCTACGCACACCACTGACTGCCATACATGGATATGCGGAACTGATGCAGGACAACGAAGAAGAAAAGATAAGCGGTTATGCGGACAATATCCTGCAAGCCTCCAAGAGAATGACCGACATGCTCAACTCCCTGCTTGACTTCTTCCGCTTGGACAGCGGCAAGGAACAGGCGAATGTCCGTCCGTTTCGTTTGGAAAACATCGCGGAGCTGTTGCAAACGGAGTTTACGCAACAAGCAGAAGCAAAAGATCTTAAACTTACCATCGAGTGCCCGGAGGGTATTATCCTGAATGGCGACAAGGAGCGCATCATACAGATATGCGACAACCTGCTGGGCAATGCCGTCAAGTTCACGAATGCCGGAAGCGTTTCACTTGTCATAAGCTATGACGGCAATAGGCTGACCCTTGTAGTAGAGGACACCGGAACCGGCATGAGTGCGGAAGAACAACAGCGAGTGTTCGGAGCGTTCGAGCGGCTTTCCAACGCCGCCACGCAAGACGGTTTCGGATTGGGGTTAAGCATTGTGAAACAGATAGTCGGGATGCTTGGCGGCACTATACGCTTGGAAAGCGAAAAAGGAGAAGGCAGTCGTTTTACTGTGGAGTTGCCAATGAACACTGCCGATATTGGTATTGAAGAACAGACAGCCGCAGAAAGTCTGGCTCATATAGAAAGACCTTATTCTGTCATCGTATTGGACGACAATCCGATGGTATTATCCATGACAAAGGAAATGTATGCTGGTATAGGTGTGCATTGCGACACGTTCACCACTATTGGCGATGCAATGGAAGCCATGCGGCAGCACACATACGACCTCATGATAACCGATATGAAGATGCCGGAGATTAACGGCTATGAGGTGTTGGAGTTGTTACGCTCGTCAAGTGTCAGCAACTCGAAAGAGATTCCCATTGTCGTGGCGACCGCCTCCGGCAGTTGCAGCGAAGAGGAGCTGTTGGAAAATGGATTTACCGCCTGCCTGTTCAAGCCATTTTCCATTTCCGAACTGGTTGCTGTATCAGACAAATGCCTTTTGACAAGTACGGACAAGGATGAACTTCCCGACTTGTCCTCTCTGCTTGCATATGGTGACAAACGGGCGATGCTCGACCGTTTGATAACCGAAACAGAAAAGGATATGCAGGCTGTCCGGGAAATCATGGAGAGGAATGACCGCAAGGCGTTGGACGAATGGATACACCGTCAGCGAAGTTCATGGGCTGTTATCCGTGCTGACAAACCCTTGTGGAACCTGTATGAACTGCTGCATCAAGAATCTGAATGTTCCGAAATGGAATTGCGGAAATGCGTGGATGCCATGCTTCGTATGGGAACAGTTATCATAGAACTTGCGCAAAAGGAAAGGAGGTCGTCGGATGAAAGTATTTGTGATTGAGGACAACCCCGTCTATAACGATTATGTCTGCAACCTGCTGAAGAAAGACAGCTTCGATACTATGTCGGCATATAATCTTGCCACTGCCAAGAAACTATTGGCAAAGTCAGAGGTGGATGATATTGTCGTTGCCGACCTACGCCTCCCCGACGGTGAAAGCATAGAGTTGTTACGGTGGATGCGTGCCAACGACAAACAGCAGGTGTTTATCGTTATGACCAATTACGGGGAGGTGCATACGGCAGTGGAAAGTATGAAGCTCGGCTCAAAGGATTACATACAGAAACAGTTGTTGGAGGATAAACTGATACCGCTTATCCGCACCCTGCAAAAAGAACATGAAAAGCGACTACAATGGAACATTCCGATATTCGTCCGGCAGGGCGAAGCCTATCAGAAAATCAAGAAACGTGTGCGCCTTGTAGCCACCACCCGGATGAGCGTGCTGATACTGGGCGAGAACGGTACGGGCAAGGAACATATCGCACAACATATACACCAACAAAGCAAACTTGCCGATAAACCTTTTGTGGCAGTGGACTGCGGAGCCTTGTCCCCGTCATTGATACAATCCGCCTTCTTCGGACACGTCAAGGGTGCGTTTACGGGTGCCGAAGCAAACAAGACGGGGTATTTTCTGGAAGCGGATGGCGGCACGCTGTTCCTTGACGAAGTGGGCAACCTAACAATGGAGATGCAACAGATGCTGCTCCGCGCCATACAGGAACGCCGTTACCGTCCCGTCGGTGCAAAGGAGGACAAAACAGCCAACGTGAGGATAGTGGCTGCAACCAACGAGGATTTGCAGAAAGCCGTAACGGAAAAGCGGTTCCGGCAGGATTTGCTCTATCGCTTGCAGGAGTATGTGATAACCATGCCGCCCTTGCGCGACTGCCCGGAAGACATCATGCCATTGGCCGAGTTCTTCCGTGAAATGGCAAACCGTGAGTTGGAACGTGAAGTAAAAGGGTTTGCCGCATCTGCCCGTAATGCCCTGCTCGCCCATGCGTGGCCGGGCAACGTGCGCGAGTTGAAACAGAAGATACAGACGGCAGTCCTGCAATCAGAAGGCGATATGATAACCGAAGCCGATTTGGAACTTGACAATGAACCGTCCGCTACTTCCGCTTGTTTTACATTGAAGAGCGGGGATGAAGAAAGAGGACGTATCCTGCGTGCTTTGAAACAAGCAGCCGGTAACAAGAAAATGGCTGCAAAGATACTGGGTATCGGCAGGACAACGCTGTATAATAAATTGGTAGAGTATGGATTGAATGAAGAAAACTGACCGGAGTATGGCTGTAAATGGCAATAATTGATTAACTTTGCAATTGTATTTCAGAAAATAGCAGGCGATCGGGTAACTTTTCGCCGATGATATAGACATAAGACCGCAAGGCGTTTCGAGCGAAAATCTGGTAAATTGAAACTACGGAGACGATTGCGTGATGCTTATGCTATGCTTACGCATAGCGTGCATTCACGTACTCTCCGTAAAGGCTTTACCAGAGCCATCGCTTGAAGGTAGTGTGAATTGCACGCTACTTTTTTACCCTTGCCTAACGAAAGGAAACGATTATGGGTAAAGTTCAGATTCTCGCCGTACTGACGATGGACGGATGTCTTTCTTCAGAGTTATATGATAAAGCACATCAGGATTTGTGCCTTGACCGTTGCGGTCTTGATGAAATCAGGAAGAAAGCCTTTTACCGTGTGACACCGGACTATTCCATTTCAATGCTGCACGAATGGAGAAAAGACTGCACAAACATCCGTTACCTCGCGGAAGCCACACCGGACACGGCAGACTATATAAACGGACTGCTGCGGATGCACGCTGTGGATGAAATCATACTATACACCGTTCCTTTCATATCCGGAAGCGGACGACATTTTTTTAAGTCGGCTCTGCCAGAGCAACACTGGACGCTTTCCTCTTTGAAAAGCTATCCCAACGGTGTATGTCGCATTATCTATATCCTTGATAAAAAAGCAAGATAGCCAAAATGTGCGGCAAGCATACATTTCTATTTTCAGGAATAGAATAAATGTTCCGATTACAAACAATTTAAGTCGGAGATAATTTGTCCTTGTGAAAAAATACTGAATTTTATACCTCTGAAATCCAGCACTTTGTAAAATTGAGTGTTGGATTTTTTATTTTCTGCCGCGTTTTTTGCCAATTATATTCATGTGCGCACGCAGAAAACAAAGTGTAATTTTCAAAATTGACAGAACCATGAATTATTTCTTGCTGGCGGAAACCGACTTTTTCCGCCTGATAAACGAAGCCGGCGACTGCAATATGGAAACGGCATACACGGCTTTCGCCACCCAAGTGATCGAACTGTGCAACGGCGGCATGGACATGAACCTTACCGTCATCGCGCTTGCCTACATCGAAATCGAGTTGCAGCACCATCCCGTACGTAATCTGTCAGAAGAAAAAAGAGAGATTGCCGCCTACGTCAGCAAGGCTCTGTCTTTCGTAAGAAAGATGCAGAAATTCCTTGCCACGCCCCAAGTGCCACCACTAATATCCGCCAACAACGCAACAGAAACCACCGCCAGCCTTCTTCAATGGACGGGCAATGCCATCGACCTCGTGGAACTTATCTACGGCATAGACGTGATGGGCTGCATCAACAACGGCAATATGCCGCTCAAACAGCTCGCCCCACTTCTCTATAAGATATTCGGGGTTGATTCTAAAGACTGCTACCGCTTCTACACTGATATCAAACGCCGGAAGAACGAAAGCCGCACCTATTTCATTGACAGGATGCAGGAAAAACTGAACGAGAGAATGTTGCGTGATGAGGAGTTGGAGCGGATGAGAAAATAAAAAAATATCCATTACATATGAGAAGACAGGAATACTCGTATCCTGTCTTTTTATTTTCATTTAATTATATATTAATTAGCACAATATATGTGAGTTTTTCATTCCTATAAGGACAAATTTCAGAAACGTATGTCTGGTAAATTATTGAGTCATCATAGTATGAACATATATCATTACTAAAAACAATGAAACAACTTCCATAAGATTGTGGTTGTAAAAATCGCCATTTAATAGCCCGTTTTTTTTGTAAAATTCGCCAATTAAAAAAATATGATTATCTTTGCATTATATTTTATAAGGTATGGAAACAGTAAATAGAATACTTCAAGAGAAGATTACAGCACGAATCGCGCCCAATAAAGCAGTACTGATTTTTGGTGCTCGCCGTGTTGGTAAAACGGTAATGATGCGTAAAATTGTGGACAACTATTCAGGTAGGACGATGATGCTCAACGGCGAAGACTACGACACATTAGCACTATTGGAGAATCGCTCAATAGCCAATTATCGGCATTTATTGGATGGTATTGATTTGCTGGCTATTGATGAGGCACAGAACATACCACAAATCGGTAGTATTCTGAAGTTGATAGTTGATGAAATACCGGGAATAAGTGTCTTGGCAAGTGGTTCTTCGTCATTCGATTTGCTGAATAAGACTGGTGAACCGTTGGTCGGCCGCAGTACGCAATTTCTCCTTACACCATTCTCGCAACGGGAAATCGCACAGACGGAAACGGCACTTGAAACCCGCCAGAACCTCGAAGCGCGCTTGATTTACGGTTCCTATCCCGAAGTAGTAATGATGGAGAACTATGAACGTAAAACAGACTACCTACGTGATATTGTCGGTGCATACCTGCTTAAAGATATCTTAGCAATTGACGGCTTAAAAAATTCGAGCAAGATGCGCGATCTACTGCGATTGATAGCTTTTCAGTTGGGCAGCGAAGTTTCTTACGAAGAGTTAGGTAAACAACTCGGCATGAGCAAGACGACCGTTGAAAAATACCTCGACCTATTGGAAAAGGTCTTCGTTATCTATCGTCTGGGGGCTTATTCGCGTAACCTACGCAAGGAGGTTACAAAAGCTGGCAAGTGGTACTTCTACGACAACGGCATTCGCAATGCCATTATCGGGGCTTTCTCACCGCTGGCCATTCGGCAGGATGTCGGTGCGCTGTGGGAGAACTACATCATCGGAGAGCGGCGCAAAGCGAACTTCAATGAGGGACTGCACAGGGAGTTCTATTTCTGGCGCACCTACGACAAACAGGAAATCGACCTGATTGAGGAGAGTGCCGACAGTCTTACCGCCTTGGAGTTCAAGTGGGGAAATAAAATGCCGGCCGCACCGAAAGCCTTCCAAGAAGCCTATCCCTATGCCGAGTTTCATGTGGTAAATCGGGAGAATTATTTGGAGTTCGTATAATCAATAAATTACGTATATGGAAACAAAACTACAATCCAAACAGCAATATCCGCGGTTTATCCAAAATAAACCGTGTGGTATTGACAAATTCGATGGAGGTTCGCAAGAAAGGTTGGCAAAAACTATTGCTCGCCATTTTTGTCAGAATGATTCATTGGATGAGGAATGTACTTTACCTCGAATTATCGGCATCGAAGGTATTTGGGGATCTGGAAAATCCAACGTGGTTAAAATGTTGGAACGTGAATTATCAGACGACTATTACTTTTTTGAGTATGACGCATGGGGACATCAAGAGGACTTGCAACGCCGCTCTATATTGGAATTGCTTACAAGCAAACTTATTGATGATGGTATCCTATCTGGAAATGCAACAATAAAAGTCAAAGGTGGAGGTACGAAAACCGTATCATGGTCTGAAAAGCTGAAATATTTATTAGCCCGTAAAACGGAGACCGTAACCGAAAAATATCCCCTTATCAGTAATGGTATGGTTGCGGCATTTTTGGTTGCAGTTTTAACTCCGATATTTACATTTATTGCGTATGCAGTAAAACCTACACCCACAACATGGTGGTTTTCTTTATTGTCTATTATCATAGCTGCACTGCCAGTTCTTATTGCATTGTGCGTTTGGAAATGGGCATATAGCAAAGATCATAAATATGGATGGAGTTATATGTTAGCTATTTATCAAGATAAAGTCGAAAAGGACGTTTGCTATGAGACTTTGAGCGAAGACGAACCAACGGTTTACGAGTTCAAAACATGGATGCAAGACATTTCTGATTTTATCAAGGAAAAAGGACAACGTAAATTAGTCCTTGTTTTTGACAACATGGATCGTCTCCCCGCTGAAAAAGTAAAAGAATTATGGTCTTCTATCCATACGTTCTTCGCCGATAGCGGTTTTGAAAATGTTTGGGCTGTTATTCCTTTCGATGAAACACATTTAGCTTGTGCATTCGGAGATGAGACCGACGAACAAACGAAACAACTGACCAAGTATTTTATCAATAAAACTTTCCCTATTGTTTATCGTGTTGCTCCTCCTGTTATTACCGACTATCGAAGTATATTCAACAAACTGTTTGTTGAAGCATTTGGAGAAACAGAAAATGAAGCGAAAGAAACTATAAATCGGATATTCAGATTGGTAAATCCTAATGCCAATGTTAGGGAAATTATATCATATATCAATGAGATGGTCGCTCTTAAACAAGAGTGGTGTAACGAAATTTTGATGATAAACATAGCATTGTTCTGTTTGAAGAAGACGGATATTCTGGCAAATCCAGTAGAACAAATATTGTCCGGCGACTATCTGAATGGCATTCAAACAATAATTAACAATGATCTGCAAACACAACGCGAAATTGCAGCTTTGGTATATGGTGTCGATGTTGAAGATGCTCGACAAATTCCATTGAAAAAATATATTGAAGGCTGCATCAACGGAGAAGAAGACCACGACATAAATCAATATGCAGAGACTAATAAACAATTTGACACTGTATTAGAAGAAGTTATACAATGTATGGACAATGCGCTTATCGATAAGATTATACATTGTTTGCATAAATTAACTCGAAAGAGCGATGTTATTCTGCGTGTATGGCAAAGAATAGCACAATTGAAATTAAAAGAATCCATAGAGAAGCAGGTGTTCCCTGTCGAATACCAAGAACTGCTGTTGCATTTAGACACGGAAAGCCAAAACCATGTGATTGCTCAATTATATAAGAAGATAGTTCGGTTCAATGACTTCAATGGCGGCGACTATTTCAAAACGTTAGATGCAATAGACAGGTTTATTGCGCAAAATAAGTTGGCGTGCGATTTTACGTCATTGATTGAAGCAAAAACAGTCAAGCCAAATACATTTATCGATTATATTCAAGCTGCAAATGCAACAGATGCTGCCTATCGGGATAACGCGACAACTAAAGCATATAAATATTATCAAGTAGCAACAAATTCGGAGGCGCTCGATAATTATTTGGCAAACTTACTACCCGATAATTTCGACCATGCAGATATTGTAAAAACGTTAAAAGATAATTCTACCTATACGTTTCCAACGCTTTTGCAAGCGATCACGAATTGCATTGATGAACAGAATGTAAATAAAGATAATATAGGGGCTATATTTACAACCTATCGTTTATTGGCATCTGACGAAGAAAGACCTTTACCTGTAACGTTAGATTCAACCTACATAAATCAGTTGCATTCTGAATTAGAAACTGATGGCCGAAACATTAAAGAGTCTGGATATTACGATTTAGTCGCCATGCAATTGGCACATGGTCATTCCGTTTCCTTAATAGAGGGTGGAGATATAAAATATGTTGCAGAACTCATGGACTATTATGTGGATCATGGAGACTTATTAGTAAATAGTGTGGGATGGAATATACCGCTATTAAATGAAACACTACAATACATGGTAAATCATAAACTTGGCTATAAATTATTGCTCTCAGACATATTGCCCCAATTTGAAGATATTAAGAACAGAATAGGTGTAACGGATGAGGTATTTATCGAGCATTTAGCAGAGTGGAATACCGATTTGGATAAGTATATCACTAAGAACAATATTAAAGATGTAATTCCTGACGCATCTTTTTACGATTTGACCACTAAAATAAGCAATGTCCTGACCGATCATATCAATAAAATAGCGTTCGAAGCGTTGTCTGAAATAAGTGTTGATACATTATACGCCCAAAGAACAGCACATACATCATATTATTGGTTTGTCGCAATAAAACATTTACTGGCTAAAATCAAATCCTTGCCAGATAACTTGACTGAATTTGGCAAAAAGATTCTGATGGATATTGCTTCTGGAACTCAAAGTTTGAATCCTTTCCCTAATTGTTTCAAGAATATAGTTGAAAGATTGGATAAACGAAAAATTAAATCGACAGTTACCGATATAAGAAATGATTTCTGCATCGGTAAAAAGACTATCAATGCAATAAAGTTTCAATTTTTCGAAACATGGCTTAGATCGCATGGTAATTTGAAAAGTCAAGCTGGAGACGTTATTGATAAAATAGTGAAACCTGTAATTTCCGATGGGGCATGCCGTTCATTGATTCTGCAAAACAAAGATTTTTATATGGATTTAATAAATACAGCAGGGGATGATGCTTATGAATTGAAAAAGAGTCTCCGAAACCTCATACAAAAAGATTCAGATCCGCAATTGGTTAAATTTGTCAATTCGATAGATTCAGTACCTGAGGTTGAAACCGCGTAAGTATTTGTCTAACAAGTCCGAATTTTACGATTTTACCCGTCAGAACTGAAGTGCCCCCCAAAAAAATTGTATCCAACTTTTGGGGGTCACTTCAAACTTCGATAGGGATAATTTTCAATTTTGGGGACTTGTTAGACAGTCTCATTATCTGGTAGCAGTTTACACAGCACCGGATCGTTTTTGATACGCTCCAGTTCCTCCTGCACAATCTGCTTCACCTCTTCCTTGATGCGCCGGTAGTTCGCCTGCACCGTTTCCTTCATGCGGTCGTTGCCGTCCTCGTCCGTGAAGTTTGTAATGACGGGAATTTTCTTGTAGGCACTTTCTTCCCGTTTCACCTTTTCGGCATCCACCACAATCTCGCAATGAAAAATCTTCTGCTCGATACGCTCGTTGAAGTTGTCGGATACAGAACCGACAAACATTCCCTGCGTAAGCCCGGAAATCTTACTCGGTGGAATGAGCGCGTCCATCTGCGTGTTGATGGAGGTGGAAACATCCTGCCGGTTGATGGAGATGGACTGCCGTTTCTGCAACACCTTACCGAACCGCTCGGAGAGCGTCTTGGCTGTTTCCCCCACCACCTGACCGGAGAAAATATTGCCGACAGTGTTCATCACCACTTTCGCCTCTTTGTCCCCGTAGTCACGCACTAACTGGCTGAAATCCTGAAAGCCCAGACACACGGCAACCTTGTTGCTTCGGGCGGTAGCTATAAGATTGTCCAACCCTTTGAAGTATATTGTGGGCAACTCGTCGATGATGACCGATGACTTCAGCATCCCCTTCTTGTTGATGAGCTTCACGATACGGGAATTATACAGACCGAGTGCCGCACCGTAGATATTCTGACGGTCGGGATTGTTACCCACGCAGAGGATTTTCGGCTCTTCGGGATTGTTGATGTCCAGCGTAAACTCGCTGTCTGACATCACCCAGTAGAGCTGCGGTGAAATCATCCTCGAAAGCGGGATTTTTGCCGACGCTATCTGACCCATGAGCTGCTCCGCAGCCCCTCCAAGCCACGCATCCATGAACGGCGAAAGGTAGTTCTCCAGCTCCGGATAAGAGGTCAGTATCGGAAATATATCCTCGTAACGGCGGTTCAGAAACTCGATAGCATGGGGAAACGTGCAAAACTTCCCGTTCTGATAGATTTTGAGATACCAGATAATACTGGCAAACAGAATGATAGGTGACTCCACGAAGAAGTCGCCCTGCTTTTGCACCCACGTTTTATTGAGGTTGAGCATTATTGTGTAGGCACTCTCATAGGCATCCGTAATATCTTCCATAAAATCCGGGTGAATGGGATTGCACCGATGAGAGCGTCGCGGGTCGTCGAAGTTGATCACATAGAACTTCGGCTTTACCTTGTAGCCGTCCGGGTGGTTCAGCAAATGGTTGTAGGCAATAGTAGATAGGTCGGGATACTTGAAATCGTAGATGTATTGACTAAAGCCCTTTTCAATCTGTTGCTTGATAAAATTGTTTACCACGGCATAGGACTTGCCGCTGCCCGGCGTACCCAACACGATGGACGCACGGAAGGGATTAACTACATTGATCCAACCGTTGTTCCAGCGTTTCCTGTAATAGAAACGTGTCGGCAGATTGACCGAATACTCGCTTTCGATAAGCCTCGTTTCCTGCATGAAACTCTCGTTCTCGTTGTTGAAAACATCCTCCATCAAATTGTGTTTCAACAGGCGGCTCATCCACAGACCACCCATCAACAGGCAGACATAGCCCGTTCCAATGGTAAGGACATACAGTCCCGTCACCGCTTCAAGCGGCAGCGGCAGGGGCAGCAACCACCAGTTCAGGAAAAACAGCACGAACCCGACGGCAAATGCTGTCCAGATTCTCCCCCAAGTGATTTTCTCACCCTTGACACCCTTCGTACCCAGACAGGACAAGGCAAGCAAAAGGACGGAAAACAGCTTCGTGTAGAGAATGGAATGGAACAGCCCCGCCGTGCGGTCGAAGTTCAGAAGGATTTTGTCCACCACGCCGATGTTCACGCCCCACAGCCGGATGGCTTCGTAGCAGAACCAGTACACGTTCATGACCACTAAAATGATACTCACGGCACGCAGAAAATCCATGATTTTCGCCAATGCCCTCAAATCGTCTTCTTGTTGTGACATACATTGATTTTTTAATTGTTGATACTCTGATTACATACCCAAGCCCTTGCGTTTTTTCTTCTTTTTGCGCTTCATCGCCCGGATGAAAGCCTCTTCCTCGGCATCTACCGCCGGACCTTCGGGAGTGAGCAAGCCCATACCGCCCGATATATCTTCACTGTCGTAGGCGGTCTGCCCGTGTGCCTTGTCCGCAGCATCCACAGGGATGGATAGCGGTATCGGCGGTTGTCCGGCGTATGGCAGGGTGAAGTGTTCCTGCAAGGCATTCGCCGAAAGCTCCTTACCCATGCGCGAACCGTTCAGCACGCATCCCGTGCGGTGGTCGATGAAGGTAGCCCCATAGATGCGCCCTTCCTCTGTGTAGCGCAGTACGGTGTCGATGCCCTTCTCTTTGAGTTGGGATACAAATTTGTCCTTGTCATAAGTGCCTTGCAGCACGGAAAGGACGGTGCGTTTCGTCATGTCTGCCAGTTTCCTATCCTTGATTTCCGATTTGGAACGGACAAACTTCTTCTGTACGGCTTCATAGCCTGCGGACTTCCCGAAAAGCGAGGATTTGAACGGGTTGCCCACCTTGTTACCCTTGTCGTCCGTGACGGAATAGACCAGCCCGTGATACTCCCGTCCGCGCACGTTGCCCCTCGCTTCCTCCACCGTCATATTATATAAGGAAAGGAGCGCACGGTATTCGCCCATCGTCTGGAAACGGTACTGCCCATTCAGAGCCTTCACGGTGTTGCCTACCTGCTTCTTCACATCACCTGCCGATGCGGCCACCTTGCGCAACGGATTATCCAATCTCTGATTTTTACGTTCTGCCGGATGCAATCCGTACTTCTGTTCCAGTTCCCTGCGGATACGGTCGCTGCGGCGGTAGAGAAAATCCCGGTTGAGCCTTTTCCCGTTCTCGTCCACGTTGACCGTCACGATGTGCAGGTGGTGGCGGTCGATGTCCTCGTGCTTGAATACAAGATAAGGCTGGTTTCCGAAACCGAGTTTTTCCAGATACTCGCGGGCGATATTCTGCAACTCAATATCGGTCAGCACATCCTCCGGGTGCGGGTTGAGAGAGATATGCACCACCGGCTTCTCGATCTTCATCTGCGGTGGCAGGAAGGTGAGAAAACCCTCCATCGCCTTGCCTATGTCCACCGTTCCCGAACCGTCATTGTAGATGCGGTTGGTGGTGAGAAGCCGCCCCTGCGCCTCGTTAATCTTCTCCCCGTTGTAGGCAATCGCGCCGTACAACGAACTTCCTACACTGATTTTTGCGACCATTTTGCCTCCATTTCCCTTGAAAGTTCCACAATCCGGCGGCTCAGTTTCACGAGTTCGACGGTGTGTTGCTCTAATTTGTAGAGCAACGCCATCGCCTTTTTCTCTGAAAAATGCAGCCTCAGTTCCTTCACGACTTGGTTGTAATTCGTACCCACGGCACGGAATTGTGCATGAAAATCCGACAGTTTGGTGTAATAGTCCACCAACGTCTTGTCCACCTTCAGCACCTTGAACGGTTGCCCGAAGAAGTGCGCTTTGAGGAAAACAGACCGTGCATAGACACCCGATTTTCCGAACATGGCGAGGAAACGGTTGTGTTCCTCCTCGTTGAAACGGACGGTGTACCGGTACACCGCCGGATCAAGTTTGGGATTTCTCCCTGATTTGCTTTTCCTTTTCTCTTTCATATTACTTTGGATTTAGCGGATTGACGGCATAAGCCGCCGCTTCGGATTACAGCACCGCAGTTCTGAAAGGCTTCCCGACTTCGGAGGGAAAGCCCGCCCCCTGCAAGGGCAAGTGCTTTTCGTGGCTGCTCAAAATATTTTGAGCGGCTGAAAAGACATCTTGCTATGTTCAGGTGAACATAAAAATCCGTCAGGGGACGGATTGGGAAAATACCTTTCAGGACTCCGGGCCGCGCGTCATCGGCGAACCCTGCTGTCCGGGTGCAAAGTTACGCCCTTAAAGCGGTATCGGACAGATGCTTGACCCGGTCAATGACTGCCAACCGGCGCAACGTGCCGCCACTTGCCGGAGAAGTGATACAGGTTCCAAAATATACTTGTTTATTTGCAGCATGATTCAAGAAACGAACGATTTGAAGATATGATAAACGGAACATTCAAATACCCGGAAATCCGCTTCTTCGGATACTTGCCGAAACGGATACCCGAACCGTCGGAAACCCGGTTCTCCGACAATTCGGTGACGTATGGATTCAATGACTTCATGACGCAATGTCGTCAATCACCATTTGTCCGACGCACCGCTTCACCACAGAACCGGATACGCGACGACCCGCCTGCGTGTGTAGTCACGGAAGCGGATGGTGCGACAGCCAAATCCGTATGGAAACAGAAAAACAAATCATCAACAATTAAAATAAATGGAACTATGAGTAAGGAAATCTTCGTTGCATTCGCAACACAGAAAGGTGGCATCGGCAAATCCACTGTCACGGCACTTGCCGCCAGCTACCTGCACAACGTGAAAGGCTACAATGTCGCCGTCGTGGACTGCGACGACCCGCAGCACAGCATCCACGGGCTGCGCGAACACGAAATGGGGCTTATCGACAGCAGCACCTACTTCAAGGCTCTCGCTTGCGACCATTTCCGCCGGATCAAAAAGAACGCCTACACCATCGTCAAAAGCAATGCGGTGAACGCCCTCGACGATGCCGAGAGGATGATTGCCACTGAGGACGTGAAACCCGACGTGGTGTTCTTCGACATGCCCGGCACACTCCGAAGCAACGGCGTGATAAAGACGCTCTCGCAGATGGACTACATTTTCACTCCGCTGAGTGCCGACCGCTTTGTCGTGGAGAGTACCCTGAAATTCGTCACGATGTTCCGCGACAGGCTGATGACTACCGGACAGGCGAAAACAAAGGGGCTGCATCTGTTCTGGACGATGGTGGACGGCAGGGAGAGGAACGACTTGTACGGCATCTACGAGGAAGTGATAGCCGAAATGGGCTTTCCGGTACTTTCCACCCGCTTGCCCGACAGCAAGAAGTTCCGCCGTGACCTTTCGGAAGAGCGCAAGAGCGTTTTCCGCTCCACCATCTTCCCGATGGACACGGCACTGCTGAAAGGGAGTGGCATCCGGGAGTTTTCCGAAGAGATAAGCGACATCATCAGACCGCAGTGAGCATGGGCAGCAGGAAAGTGAACACGGAAGGCATCGACGAGGAACTGCTGTTAGCCTCCATCGGGCGGCGCACACAGGACGGGACACTGCGCCCCGCACAGGAAGTACCCGCAGCTGCACCGACCGAAGAGGACACCGCCGCACCGGAACCATCTCCTGTGCAACCCGTAACACGGGAAAAAGCGCAGAGGGAAAGTGGACGCCGGAAAAGGCAGGACGAGGACTACAACGAGCTATTCCTGCGCCGCAACGAGATAAAGACCCGCCAATGTGTCTATATCAGCCGTGACGTCCACGGCAAGATCCTCAGAATCGTGAACGACATCGCCGGAGGGGAAATCTCAGTAGGCGGATATGTGGATACCGTGCTGCGCCAGCATCTGGAACAGCACAAGGAGAGAATCAACGAACTGTACAAGAAACAACGTGAAGATCTGATTTGAAAATGGAAAAAGAAATGACACCGAATGAAAAAAGACCACAGCAAGACTGCGGAGGTATGTTTACCCAAGTGCAGGCGAGTGTGGAAATACTGTCGCCTGTCCCGGTAAGCGGCAAATGCAGTGAGAAGGACTATGAACGCCTGTTCATCCGCGACCCGGAAGTAAAGGCACGTGAGGGGAAGATGGCGTATGTGCGCCCGGAGTACCACGAGCGTATCATGCGTATCACCCGTGTAATCGGGCATGACCGGCTTACGCTGTCCGCTTACATCGACCATGTGCTGACGCACCACTTCAACCAGTGCGAAGATGCGATAAAGAGCCTTTATGCCCGAAATTACAATTCAGTATTCTAACCAAAAACGGAAGGATATGAATTACACAATCAGCATGACAGACATTCTGCTGGCGGTATCGGTCGGCTGCAACCTCTGGTTCCTGTTCCTGCTCCTTTACGAGCGCATCATGGACACGCGGATTGTCCGCTTCTTCAAGGGCATTGTCGGATTATGGCGGTCACTGGACGGGAATGAGGCTAAACGCATAGCGGCACACGAGGAAGTCCCTGCGGAAAAGGCGGACATCATCGGCAAGAGCCGTTTCAGGATGGCATCCACCCGGACAACCGCTGCCATACCGACGCAAGAAGCCGCCACTATTGAAAAAGGCATTGAGCTGTCGGAGGAAGAGGCTACTTTTGACGACGGAAAAACGGGAAACGCATCCCGCCCGGCACAAGTCCCGGAGGAAAAACTCGATGAGACCTTCACGAGCATACCGCCGGAGGAACTGGGATACGGGGACGACGAACCGGAAGAGGACGCCTCGGACACGCCACGGGCTTCGGGCAGCAGCTTTGACGAGATTGACGACGCCTGCAAGACCGCCAAAAACCCGGACGCGACACAGGCGGAACGTGAAAAGGCGGCTAAGGTGTTCACCGACATGGAGGGCACGGAGTTGTACGAGAAAATGATGGAAGGCTCTTCGGAGATAGGCATCCGCATCAAGGGGCTTATCGAGATTCGGCTGAAGAAATCTGAAAAGGAGTTCGTCGTGCCGGACAACATCGAGGAGTTCGACATTCGCAACTATGTATGACAACAATAAAAGAAATGAACATGAAAGAATGACATCAACCCACGCGGCGAGGAAACGCAAGGCGCATCCCCATCCGCAACGGACACGCCCACGTCCGTGGAAACAAACGGGCATCCACTAAAACCAAAGTAAAGAAACAAAGTATCAACCGCCCGACAAAGGACCATCCACCCTTTTGACGGCAAAAAACAAGAACAGTTTATGAACAAGAACATCTTGAAAAACAGAAAAGCAATCCTCTCCGCGGCACTTGTCATCGCCGCAACCGCCTCCGCTTTCGCGCAGGGAAACGGCATCGCGGGCATCAACGAAGCCACCTCTATGGTGAGTTCTTATTTCGACCCCGGAACTAAACTGATATACGCCATCGGTGCAGTCGTCGGGCTTATCGGGGGCGTAAAAGTGTACGGCAAGTTTTCATCGGGCGACCCCGACACCAGCAAGACAGCCGCCTCGTGGTTCGGCGCGTGCATCTTCCTGATTGTTGCCGCCACCATCCTGCGCTCATTCTTCCTTTAATAAATAATGTATGGCTGAATACCCAATCAACAAGGGTATCGGCCGTCCGGTAGAGTTCAAGGGCTTGAAGGCACAGTACCTCTTCATCTTCTGCGGAGGTCTGCTGGCTCTCTTCGTCCTGTTCGTCATCCTCTACATGGTCGGTATCGACCAGTGGATATGTATCGGCTTCGGCGCGGCATCGTCCTCCCTCCTTGTATGGCAGACCTTCGCGCTGAACGCCCGGTACGGTGAACACGGGCTGATGAAATTAGGAGCGGCACGGAGCCATCCCCGATACCTTATCAACCGGCGGCGGATAACCCGTCTGTTCAAACGACAACGAAAGGAAGAAAGACAATGAGGAATACATCGAAAATGACAACACTGGAAAACAGGTTCCCACTTTTAGCGGTGGAGCATGGCTGCATCATCTCAAAGGACGCCGACATCACGGTGGCTTTCGAGGTGGAACTACCGGAACTTTACACCGTGACGGGTGCGGAGTACGAGGCGATACACAGTTGCTGGTGCAAGGCTATCAAGGTGCTGCCGGACTACTCCGTCGTCCACAAACAGGACTGGTTCATCAAGGAACGCTACAAACCGGAGCTTCAGAAGGACGACATGAGCTTTTTAAGCCGCTCTTTCGAGCGTCACTTCAACGAGCGTCCGTACCTGAAACACACCTGCTACCTCTACCTGACCAAGACAACAAAGGAGCGTAACCGGATGCAGAGCAATTTCAGCACGCTGTGCCGGGGACATATCATCCCGAAGGAGCTGGACAGGGAAACCACGACCAAGTTCTTGGAAGCCTGCGAACAGTTCGAGCGCATCATGAACGACAGCGGGCTTGTCAGGCTGCGCCGCCTCTCCACCGATGAGATTGTGGGTACTGAGGGAAAGACGGGACTTATTGAACGCTACTTCTCGCTCATGCCGGAAGGTGACACCACCTTGCAGGACATCGAGCTTTCGGCAAGGGAGATGCGCATCGGCGACAACCGCCTGTGTCTGCACACCCTCTCCGACGCGGAAGACCTGCCGGGCAAGGTGGCTACCGACACCCGTTACGAGAAGCTCTCCACCGACCGGAGTGACTGCCGACTGTCATTCGCCTCCCCGGTGGGGCTTCTGCTCTCCTGCAACCATATCTACAACCAGTATGTGCTGATAGACAACAGTGAGGAAACCTTGCAGAAGTTCGAGAAGTCCGCCCGTAACATGCAGTCGCTATCTCGCTATTCAAGGAGCAACAGCATCAACCGCGAGTGGATAGACCAATACCTGAACGAAGCCCATTCCTACGGACTGACCTCGGTACGGGCACACTTCAACGTCATGGCGTGGAGCGACGATGCGGAGGAACTGAAGCATATCAAGAACGACGTGGGCAGCCAGTTGGCAAGCATGGAATGCGTGCCGCGCCACAACACCATCGACTGCCCGACACTCTACTGGGCGGCGATACCCGGCAATGCGGCGGACTTCCCGGCGGAAGAGAGTTTCCACACCTTCATCGAACAGGCGGTGTGCCTGTTCACAGAGGAAACCAACTACCGCAGCTCGCTCTCGCCCTTCGGCATCAAGATGGTGGACA
>OLWQ01000198.1_pt1 | contig 33310 bp, 26 predicted proteins | sample 1673981 | NCBI WGS metagenome assembly OLWQ01 (sample SAMEA103958136, study PRJEB25191) | human gut metagenome | reverse complement strand
AAGATAAAAAGGTCCTGCTGATCGACAATGACCCCCAGGGCAATCTCACCGCAGCCCTCGGCTATACGCCGGGGGAACAGAAGAATACGCTGGCAAAGCTACTGCTTGTCCAAATCGACTCTCCGGAGGATCTGGAACTCCACCTCGATCGTGCTGTCCTACATACCAGCAGCGGCCTTGACCTGATCCCTGCCAACAAGCGGTTAGCGGACGCTGCTGCCCGCTTGCAGGTTATGCAGCTTTCACAGTATAACGCATCTGGTATCTCGGATGACCCTTGCGAGAAGGTGCTGGACAAGCTGTTGGCATCCCTGTGTGGACTGTATGATTACATCATCATAGACTGTGGACTGAAGCATGAACTATTGACCGTTAATGCTCTGGCTGCTGCGGATTACTGCATCATTCCGGTGCAGGCGCACTTCCTTGCAAGTGAAGGGATTCCCGATGTTTTAGAAATGGTGCGCAATGTACAGAATCGATTCAACCCCGATTTGAAGATTGCGGGCATTCTCCTGACTATGTATCAGTCCCGCCCGCAGCTCTGCCAAAGCGTTCGCTCCAGCGTGGGCGAGATCTACGGTGACAGCATTCATGTTTTCAACCGCCCCATTGAGCAGACAATCAAGGTTGCGGAGTGTCCGGCAGCAGGCATGAGCATTCTGGATTATGCACCTAAGAATCCTGCTGCTGACTCCTATCGCTCTCTTGCTCAGGAGGTGCTGCGGCTTGGCTAAAAAAAGCATGGATGACCTGTTAAAGCGGCGCATGAGCGCAGCGCAGCAAGCATCAGAGTTGGAAGTAGGCAATGAGGCTTATGAAACTATGTTTCAAGCAAAGGCAGATGCGGCAGTACCCCACTTTTGCGAATTGCCGATCAACAGCCTTTGCCCTTTTCGCACGGCAGACATTGGATTTCATCCCTACCCGCCCGAAAAGCTCCGTGCATTCTCTCAGCAGCTTGCCGAGCAGGGCATCTATGAGCGCATTATCGTTCGCCCAGTTCCAAATAGTGAGCAGTATGAGATTCTTGCCGGACACAATCGTACCAGAGCGTGGCAACTGACCGGACACCAAACAATTCCTGCGGAGGTTGTGGAAGCCGATGACGCAAGAGCAATTTCCATTGCGGTTGCCACCAATCTCCTGAGGCGGCAGGATCTCACCATCATTGAACGGGGCAAAGCGTATAAGGCAATGTTGGATGCGCAGAAATGTCAAGGCACACGAACGGACATTAGAACTTCTGGCGAGAATCGCCAGAAGTTCCTCACCCGCGAAATTGTCGCGGATTTCTTCGGCGTGACGGAGTATGAGATCCGCAAGGCCATCAAGCTGGCAGCACTGATTCCGCCGCTTGCTGATATTTTGGAGAACAGTCCGCGCAAGCTGCCGATTGCCTGTGCGGAACGCATTGCCGATTATGATGCAGACTCTCAAAGGGCATTTGTAGAAATGTGCACCATTGAGGGATATGTACTCAATAAGTCAACCATACAGAAGATCGCCCATACCTGCCCACCTCCATCCGCTGAGCATCAAGACATTTACGCGGCTTGGCGGCAGGCACGGGCAGACGAGGAAATGCGCCGCACTGCACCACCTAAGAAAATCGCCTTTGACCGTAGGAAATTTGCACCTTATCTGGACAAACTGAACGGCGATGAAGATTTAGAAGAGCTGTTTCTGGAGTTCTTGCGGCAGCGAATTGGCTGATGTATAATCGAAAAAAGAAAGAGAAAGGATAGCAACGCTATGAGCGAACAGAATAAAATTCAGCTTTTTGAAAATCAACCCATTCGCACGGCTTGGAATGAAGAACAAGAGGAGTGGTACTTCTCTGTTGTCGATGTAATCCATGTACTGACTGGAAGCGAGAACCCTCGCAGATATTGGAGTGACTTAAAGCGCAAGTTGAAGTCTGAGGGGGCAACTCAGTTGTACGAAAATATCGTACAACTGAAAATGAAATCGTCGGATGGAAAGAACTATAAGACCGACGCTGCCACAACCGAGCAGCTTCTCCGCATTATTCAGTCTATCCCATCCCCCCGTGCGGAACCGGTGAAACGTTGGCTGGCAGAGGTCGGCAGGGAACGCATTGAGGAAACCATTGATCCGGAGCAGGCCATCGACCGCGCATTGGAAACCTATCTGAAAAAGGGCTATGACCCTGATTGGGTACATCAAAGGCTGCTCTCTATCCGCATCCGAAATGAGCTTACCGATGAGTGGCAGAAACGCGGCGTGGAAAAGGGACGTGAATTTGCGATTCTGACCGATGAGATCACCCGCACGTGGTCCGGCATGACCACGCGGCAGTACAAGAATCTCAAGGGGCTGAAAAAGGAAAACCTGCGGGACAACATGAGCGATACCGAATTGGTCTTGACTATGCTGGCCGAGGCGTCCACCCGTGATATTTCCAAAGCCTCCAAGCCGGAAGGATTTTCCGGCAGTATGGAGGTTGCCCGACAGGGCGGTGAGGTTGCCGGTGTAGCACGAAAGGCTCTTGAGGAGCGCACCGGCGCTCCGGTTATTACTGCGCAGAACGCCGCGCAGATGAACACCTTGGTTGTGGGCATGATCGAAGAAGCCGCCGCGCTGCCGGCGCAAGCCGAAGCAGATGACAAAGAATAATAAGACTTATGCCAGAAGGCTCGACACCGCAAGGTGCCGGGCCTTTTTCTATCCCATTGTGAGGTACAAAGATGAAAGAAATGAATATACAGTTCCACAAAACACGACCGCAAAATCCGTTTGACGATGGGGCGAAGGCCCGTTTGCACCGTATGGGCCTTCTGAGGATAGATGGAAGTGTGGACGAAGCCACATTGGACGCCTTGAGCCGCGCCTATTCCGGCTTATTGTTTGATGACTTGTGCGACACTTGCCAGAATTCTTGTGAGATCACAGAGATCCTTCGGAGACTATATGAAGCTGCGGAGCAGGCCGAACCACGGCAAAAGTTTCTGCTGATCTGCCTGCAATATGATGCCCTCTCTCAGCCGCTTCCCAATCCGATTTGGTGGATCAGCGGTGATTCAGAACTTGCCGGGGACTTTGCAGAGCGTTTTATCTGCCATCTGAAGAAGCTGAGCAAGGCAATGGAGGTGACGGAGCCATGAAGGGAATCCTAATCTATCAGCCAACAAGCAAGTCCGCTCCGCTCGCCGATTTTATTGATGGGCTTGATCCGCGGCTGCGGGAAAAAATCCTCCTGCGGCTGTATTTCCTGACCCAGCTTGAAAAGCCGGAAATGAAAGAACCGCATTTCAAGCGATTTTCAATCGAGCGCTATCGGGATCTCTGGGAGCTGCGGGTGAAGAGCAAAGTGCTCATACGCATCATTTTCTGCACGCTTCCCAATGGAGATGTTCTGCTTTTGCATGGCTTTGTGAAGCGTCAGAAGCGGGATACAATGCAGGCGCTGGAGCAGTCTATCAGAATACTTGACGCGCTGCGGGAACATCCGGAGCGCGCGGTAGAATACAAGATCAAGGAGGAGAAAGCGTCATGAAGCAGGTATCCGGCATACCGCCTGACCGTATGGCAGGAATGCGCATCACAAAAATTATTTGAGAAGGAGGCTCTCCCAAACATGAAAAGAGTAATATCCTGCGTGCTGCTGATGCTGGTTCTTACCTCCAATGCCTTTGCGTTGGAGGTGCCTACGGATACAGTGGTTCAAAACCTCAACGGCAGTCAGCAAGCGATCAAAACCTTTACAGTATCCCCTGAGCAGGACCCTGCGGCACTAATTGAGGAACCCTTTGAGCTGGAAGGGTATCTCTACACCTTTGCGGACATTGTAAAAAGTGAGAATCCCGTGGAAGAAAAGCGGATTCATACCGAGGTTATCACCGTTGAAACAACGAAAGATGACCTTGCTCTGATTCTGGAGCAGCTTAAGCCCACCATCGAATATGATGACGGCAGATTTCAGGGTACCCTCGCATTGGATCACACCAGTCTCAATACCGTAGCCGCCGGCTATGCTACGAAAAACTACACGGTGACGGAAACCAAAACCATCGGACAGCTTGACCGCAACGATATGTCCTATGTCCCCGCGACAACCATCAAGAACGGCAGAACCCTGAGCCTTGCCAATGTGGAGTGGCAGGTCACCGGCACCGATCTTGTGGGTGAGGCGCTGATGCCCTCTCAATATCAGGCTGTTGCTACCTACTCTGCGAAAGCGTCCTATCAGGCGGCTACAGGCTATGTTACAACAGCGGAGTATGTTGGCGATGTGACCCACGAGGGCGTCGAAAGCGTTACTTATGTACTGACCTATATCGGGACAGAAGCGAACCACAAGGGCGCGGCTGCCGCTCAGGTCGGAGCGTTTTTTGCGGATCACTTTCCTTGGATCTTAGGTGGAATCGTTCTGATTTGCGCCGCTGTTGGCGGCACGTTGCTTGTATGCCGCCGAAAGGCCGTAGTGAAAGCAGAATGTGAAGCGGATGAAACAGAGGAAAACGAAGAAGATCAGGAGGCGTAAAAACATGAAACTCTTTCAGAAACTGGTCTGCATGGCATTGACGGCGACAGCAACAGCATCCCTTTCTATTTGCGCTTTTGCCGCGGACTATACCTTTGACACAGCCGCGGACACCGACTATTACCCTTCGACCTCTTATGAGGACACCTACGGTACCGCGTATCATTACGGCAGCAAAAATCTTGTGGATTATCAGATCCCCGAACTTCCCTACGGCGTTCTCAGCACCACACAAACCGGCGTCATGGAAAAGCTCCGACTCCCCGGCCTACAGCAGACTGTAGGCGGTTCGGCTTCCGGTATCTACGGTGTGGATAGTGGCGTAGGTATCCCAGCGGTCACACCCGTCATTTCGTCCTATCAGGAGCCTGCTTATACAAGTGCCAAAGATATGGAGCGAAAGGACGGCAGCATCGGCACCCTGAAAATTCCATCCCTGGACATCAACATGAAGGTCTGGGAAGGAGAAACAAAAGAAAGCATGAAAAAGGGACTGGGGCATTACAGCTCCACCTCAGCGTGGGACGGCAATATCGGCGTGTGCGGCCATAACCGGGGCGCCAAGTACACCATCGGCAGCATCAAGGATCTGGAAATCGGTGACACCATCACCTATACCACGATCTACGGCACCCGCACATATGAGGTCGTTTTGGTAAAGACCATCTCCAATTCCGACTGGAGCTATCTGCAGGCGACAGCAGACAACCGTATCACGCTTACCACCTGCCTCGCCAATCAGCCTGAAAAAAGAATTTGCGTTCAAGCAGTGCAAATAACTCAATAAAATGATGGAAAACGGATGGAATTGTGCAAAAAATGTTGTGTCTCCGTTTTATCGGCGTAAGGATTTAAAATAAACCTTTGACAGCCTGAATCTTCTGTATTATCCTCAAATCACTCCGGAGAATCTTAATCAAAAGGAAGTATCAGTTTGGTACAGAATTTCAGACCAAATAGGAAAGATGACGAAATACGGGTCAAAATGGACATCACTGTTGACCTTCCCGCGGAAGTCGCGGAACAGGCAGAACGGATGGGCATTTGCGAGTTTGATCAATGCACCTTTGACGAAGCTACCCGACGCATGACCGCAAGTGTAACCACCGTCTTTTACCGGAAAGGGGCGTGATCATTTGAAGCGGATCCGAGTTATTTCCCTCGCTGTAATTGCTGCACTATCCTTAACAGTAACTTCTTTTGCCGCCGAAAAAAGTCCGCAGCAGTCTGCTGCCGCCTATCTGAGTGAAGCCGGCATTATGCTGGGCAACGAGTCTGGCGACATGATGCTGGAGCAGGGGCTGACACGGGCGCAGATGGCGGCGCTGCTCACCCGAATTGTCACAGATCCCGAGCAATTTGAAACGGACAGCGCCTTTTACCGCAGCCTTTGCAGCTTTACGGATGTTCCGGAATGGGCAAAAAGCTATGTGGGCTACTGCGTCGCAAATAATCTGGTTGCAGGGTATGGCAATGGACGCTACGGCTCCAATGACCCTGTTACTTCTGCGGCGGCCTGCACGGTGATGCTGCGGTGCTTGAATGATTTTGACGCTGAGTGGGATTATCAGTCTGCCTGCCGGACTGCTGTTCAAATGGGACTTGCGGCGGAAGAGATTGTCGCGGACGCCGAGATTACCCGCGGAAATATGGCGGTGCTGATCTGCCGCACGATGGCAAGGCTCGGTTACGATGTGAAATTGTCCGAAACGGTACAGTCAAATCTCTCTGCCAATGGAACATCGGACGCAGCTGCCGCGCAGGAAACAGCGGAGCCCTTCGATGCTGCTGCGGCCAAGCAGGACATCATTGACCGAACCAACGCTCTGCGCTGCGAAAACGGCGTAGCTGCCCTGACCGTCAATGAAAAGCTCATGCAGGCAGCGCAGGTGCGGGCAGAGGAGATGGCGGCCAGCGGTGTCTACTCTCACACAAGGCCGGACGGGAGAAAGTATACGACAGTCACGGACTGCAAATACATCGGTGAAAATATTCACTTGATCGGAGAATGGCAGATTCGAGATTCTTCGCTCCCGTCCTTTGCAGTTGAAGCGTGGAAGAATAGCGCGGCACATCTGAAAAATATGCTCAATACGAGATACCATGCGATCGGCGTTGGTGTTTCACAAGGCACTGTCATGGGCGAGCCCTACTGGTATTGCGTTCAGCTTTTCTTATTGGACGGCTACAATGTCACATGGGTGGATGCGCCCGCAGCAAAAGGGTGACTTCGCATAATCAGTTGACATTAACGGAAGTCCAATTACGATGAACAATTTTATAACACAACCAAGCAGACCGAGGAAACTTGGTCTGCTTATCTTTTGCGAAAAAGGAGGAAAAGACCTTGAAAAAGATGCGAACAAGACTTTTATCACTGCTGCTTGTACTGGTGACCGTTCTGAGCCTGCTGCCTACCTCGGCATTAGCGGCCTCCAGCACCGGTACCGGCATCAAACCGACCAGCAACACAAACTACTGGACCACACGCCTGCTCCACGATGGAACGCCCTACAGCTATAAGCCGCCCATGGCAGCGGGGAAAATGCTCTATTGCATGGACCGCGGCTACGGCTACCGCTGGGGTACTCCGTCGTTCCTCAACTCTTACACCTATACCTCTGCCACCGGAGCCGATGCGGATACCGTTCTGAAAACGGCCTTGGCGCAGAGTGGCTTGGGAGAACTGGATGCTCAGCAGCTCGAAAACTTCAAGTGGATGATGACCTATATCGTCGATTACAAGGGAGATATTCCTGGCAGCCTTTTTATGGCAGCACAGACCTATGTGTGGGATCACCAGACCTTCAAGGGTGAGGGCGACGGCGATATCGACGGCGGAGGCTTTGCTAATGCGGATACCTATGAGACTTACTTGGGCTACATCGATTGGATGTTGGCCGAAAAAGCAAAGGAGGACGCAGCCTTCCAGAAACAGATCGAGGAGTACGCCGCACAGGGCGTCATTGCTACGGTTGTTGAAGATGACACCGCAAAATGGGCAGTGTGGGCAAAGTCCAGCGTAAAGGGCCGCCAGAGTTTTTTCAACTATTACGCGCCGAGAAAACTCTCTCTTGAAGCGCAGCCGGGAGAACCGGATATTCCCCCTGCGGGTACAGGCGATATTACGCTGAAGAAGGTTGCCGCAGGAACCACCCGTGGTTTAGATGGTGCCCGCTTTCTGATTTACCGGGACGGTCAGATCGTGGGCAGCGATGTAACGGCAAACGGCGGCATCATCGAGGTCAACGATGTCACCAAGGGCCTGTGGAGCTTCGTAGAAACGGAGGCTCCGGTCGGGTACTGCGCGGACTCTACCCCTATCAGCGTCTATGTGGACACCACGGACGGCGATAAGCAGTACACCGTTACGGCAGAAAATTACGCGCTCCCCGATATGAAGATCACCAAGCGGGACGCCATGAGCGGCAAACCCATCGCCGGCACGGTGTTTTCCATTAAGTCCGTTACCGGCAGCTATTCTACCTCTGTCACCACAGGGGTGGACGGTTCCGCCACCCTCTCGTCCATCCCCGCAGATGTTTATGTGGTACGGGAGGAATCCGTGCCCGAGCCGTACATCGTGAGCAATACAGAGCAGACGGTGGCACTCCGCCCCGGTAAGACCAGCGAGGTCACCTTTGTGGACTACGAAAAGCCGGGCCTTGAGATCATCAAGAAAAACATCGCCAACGGTGAGCCCATCGAGGGCGTGACCTACCGCATCGAGCAGATCGACGGCAGCTTTTCCACCAGCGCCACGACCGATAACCATGGCCGCATTTTCCTTGATTCCATCCCCGTGGGTAGCTACAAGGTCACGGAGATCAATGTTCCCAGTCATGTCATTCTCTGCCCCATCCCGCAGGAAGTGGCGTTGAAGGCTGGCGAAACCTCTACCGTCACCTTCTTCAACGCCATCAAGCCCAGTCTGGAGATCCGCAAGTTGGATAGCGTCACCGGTGATCCCGTCAAGGGTGCCAAGTTCCAGATCTGGTATGGCAGCAACCACACCGACACCGGTGAGCTCAACGATCTCGGCACTTACTTTTCTGACGCAAGCGGAAAAATCATTCTTCCTGAGATCAAGGATGGCTGGTACAAAGTAACGGAATTGGAACCGGCGTCCGGGTACGCCATCAAGGAGCCTGCCACGCAGGAATGCTTCATTGCCGGTGGTGAGAGCAAGGTGTTGACCTTTGAGAACACGCCGCTTTCCGCCATCATCATCCGCAAGGTGGATAGCGAGAGCGGTCAGCCGCTGGAGGGTGCATGGTTTAGAATCCGCTACCTCGGCGGCACCTCCGGTACAGGCGGCACTGTGGTTGGCGAGTACAAAACATCCAGCAATGGCACCATCGTCGCGACTGGTCTCAAGGCAGGCACTTATGTCTGCGAAGAGATCTCCGCGCCGGACGGGTATGTGATCACCGACGCCACGGAAACGGTCTATCTCTCCGGCAAGGATCAGGACGTGATCACCGTGACCTTCGGCAATGATAAGATGGGTTCCCTCCTCATTGTCAAAAAGGACGCCGTGACCGGTGCACCCATCTCCGATGTTGAGTTCCTTGTGACTGACTCGGACGGAAGTGTGATCGGTACGACGAATGGCCGCTATGTGACCGACAGCGCAGGTACTATCCGTATTGACGGCCTGACCCCCGGCATGACAGTCATCGCCCGTGAGGTGCGGGCAAAAGACGGCTACATCCTCGACGATACCCCGCAGAGCATCAAGATCAAGCGAAACTCTGTCATGACGTTGGAATTTCGCAATCAACCCAAGGGCGGCGTTTTGGTGAAAAAAGTTGACTCCGTAACAAATGAACCTATCTCCGATGTAGAGTTCCTCGTCACGGATTCTGCCGGGAGCCTTATCGGCAACGCCAACGGCAAATTCGTGACGGACAGCGTGGGTACTTTCACGATTATGGATGTTGCACCTGGTACGACGCTTATCATCAAGGAATCGCGCACAAGAGACGGCTACCTGCTGGATGACACGCCGCAGACCGTCAAGGTCAAGTCTAATGATATTGTCACGGTAGAGTTCAGAAACCAGCCGCTGGGCGGACTTCGGATCGTGAAGCTGGATAGTATCACGCATAAGCCGCTAGAGGGTGTCGAATTCAAAGTAACCTATGCTGACGGCAGCTTTGTTCCTGACAAGAACGGTCAGATCAGCTCCAACGGCATCTACAGAACCGATAAGAATGGAGAGGTATTGATCTCCGGGCTGATCGGAACTTTTGTTGTTACAGAAACCAAGACGCTCTCCGGCTACATCATCGATGAGAACACTCGCAGTCAGACTGTTGTCATCAACCCCAACGACCTCCAAACCTTGACCTTCTACAATGCCCCTTCCGGTGGATTGCAGATCATCAAGTCCGACGAAGACACTGGTGAGCGAATTGGGAATGTCAAGTTCGAGATCCGCAAGATGAATGGTGAGATCATTGGCACCTACACCACCGACCGAGATGGCGTCATCAGTATTCCGAACGCGGAAAGTGGATGGTACACCATTGTTGAACGCAAAGCGGCAAACGGTTATGCGCTCGACACCACCCCCGTCAATGCCTGCGTTAAGGATGGCGAGACCACAACGGTAGAGATCACCAATCAACGCATGTGTTCCATCATGATCCATAAGGTTGATGCAAACACTGGAAAGGGCATCTATGGCGTTAAGTTTGTCATTTACGATTCTGGTAAGAACCCAATCATGGAAGTAGAAACGGACCAGGACGGCTACGCCTATGTCCGCGATGAACTCACTCCCGGCAAATACTATATCCGTGAGTTGGAAGCTGCCGATGGCTATATTCGCGATGAACAGTATAAAACTGTTTATGTGGAAGCTGGCAAGTGCACACAAATCGAATGGGAGAATAGCGCTGTTACTGGTCAAATTCAGATTACCAAGTATGCTGCTGAGTCCAATGCTATTACCGGTCAGGCTGGTGGCGTTACGCTTAAAGGGGCAACCTTTGAAATTGTCCGCGAGCGCAGCAGCAAGGTAGTAGATTATATTACCACCGATGCGAGAGGCGTTGCGGCTTCCAAACCGCTCCCATTAGGCCGTTATCTCATCCGAGAGGTATCTGCGCCAGCGTACTATCAGGTGTCTGCCGAAACCTTTGATGTAACGCTCGAATACGCGGGACAGATCATTAAGCTGGCGGCTTATAATAAGCCTGCTGAGCTGGGAGTTACACTGACGAAGGCCGGAATCAAAGAAGTACTGGCGGGCAGTAAAATGTCCTACCGCTTTACAATCGCTAACACCTCTAATGTGGATTTGCAGAATTTCTACTTCCATGACAAGATTCCTTATGATGTAACGACCGTGTCTGCTTTGACTACCGGAACCTATAATGCACGGCTCACTTACCGAATCCTTTATAAAACCAACTACAACGATTATCGCGTGTTGGCCAGCAATCTTCTCAGCACCAATAATTACTCCTTTGGCCTAAGCGGTTTGCAGCTTATGGCCGGCGAAGTCGTGACAGATATTTACTTCGACTTTGGAACTGTCCCCTCTGGTTTTCAGAGTGTGACAAAGCCGACCCTCATGGTATCTGTTAACCCGAGAACAGCAAATAAATACTATGTGACAAACCGAGCTGATGCCGGCGGAAAATTTGGAGAGACCTGGCAGTCCGCTAATGCAAGTTGGATTACCATTGTACGCAATCTCACTCCCGTCAGGAAACCTATTCTTCCTAAAACCGGCTACTAAAAACGATAAAGGGCAGCGATAGAAAAACTATCGCTGCCCTAACTAATTCGCTGATACAAGCGGTTCAAGAGGCGGTGGTTGCCTTGATAAGGACGCTTGTCAAAACACGCTGACTCTCTCTGCTACAGGAATCACAGAACTGATTCTTCATTGCAAATTCCATGGCATTCGCGATGCGCTTGAAGTCTTTTACCTCTAAGGCATCTTCTATAAGGTGACGATGTACCAGCAGATATGCGTCGCGAACGTCTGCGGAGACATTTGCTCCGGAGAAAAGAGTCTCGATTATGCCGTCAATCATTGCGATCTCTTCGCTCGTAAAAACCAAAATTCTCACCTCACATGGTGTCGATTATAGCAGACAGCGGTCGTAATTTCAAGGAAAGATGTAGGCGGCAAAAATGGCAGAGAGACATTACTCTTTCTTAGAGCATGAGGAGATGACCAATGAAACCAAACAAAGGATTTATTACTGTGCTCATGATGGTGCTTATCAGTATATCACTGTCCACTTTCTCGCGTGCCGCTTTCGACACCTTTTCTGATGTCCCGAATGATTCACCGTTCCATGAAAGCATATTCTATCTCGCCGAACGCGGCATCGTTTGCGGTGAAGGAAATGGTCGATACGTACCGGATGCACCTGTTACCGTGCGCCAGTGGGCAACGATGCTCTGCCGCGCATTGGGCGACGCTGCCCCGCTTAATTATGATGATGACTGTATTCGGCAGGGCTACTCAGATGGATGGCTGGAGATGACAGCTATTACGGCACCGGATTCTGACCTTTGCCGCTATGCCATCTACAAAAGCGGCTTTGCCGCCTTTGGTGTTGACCTTTACAGTTTACAGCTCTACCCGAACGAGGGCAAGCTGTCCCAACAGAGCGAAGTTCTTCGTGCTGCTGCGGATTTTGGCCTGTGCGAAGAGACATGCGACGGGACAGAAATCATCACACGAGGAGAGGCTGCGGAGCTTCTTTATGCGCTGCTGACCAAGACGTTTGCTGTTGTGCCGCCGCCTATGTTAGATAATATACCTCTGGACAACAAAGCGGGCGTCGCTTTGAACAACTACTTGTTGGAGATTCAAAAAATTCCCGAATCAATGATGCAGTCATTTGCCGAAAAGGGCTGGCAGTATGTTATCGATTTCGATTACCTTGCAAAGCTGAGCAAAAAATATGATCTTGGCTGCACCGGGGCGACCATCTATGAAGGCCGTAAAATCATCATATCCTCAGCGGAGTCCACCATTCACGAATTTGGACACTTCCTCGATGGAATGATGGGCTTTCCTTCCCGGACGAAGGGCTTTTATCAAAGAGAGTCTGCATCGGCAGCATCGCTCCTCCGTACATATGCGCTTACCGACGCGCAGGAATATTTTGCGGATTGCTTTGTGTACTGGATCAAAAATCGCGGTGATGGCAAAAAGATGGCAATGCTGCAAAACGCTGCGCCTGAGACCTATCATTATTTCAAGATGCTCGAGGAAAATGACTGGAAACCCAGTTTATCGCCTTAGTTCCAAGGAGAACCTTATGAAAAGAATTTACCATTTCTATTTAACTTGCATGACCCTCACGTTGACTATGCCCATGATGATCGTCAGCGTCTTCGCGGTGGATGATATGTGGACAGTAGCCAATAACATCATCGTAGATGTTTACGGGAAAATTGTCGGTGTCAGCACGGTTCTGGCAGGGCTGATGTCCGCTGTTGCGGTGATCGGCGCAAAGCTTTCCAATAACCAGCACAAAGTCGATCAGGCGTGGGACTGGCTCAAACGCATTTGGATCGCCTGGGCAATCATCAACGGCATCGGCGCATTCATTGCATATGTTGCGCCGCTGTTCAACGGCCTTGCGACACTGACCCCGTAAAAGTAGAGATAGCTCCGGCAAAAGGAGGTGTCCACATTGCTTGAGCTGATTTTCCAGGGATTTATGGAGTGGGCTTATGGGCTTGCGCTGGAATGCTGGGAATATTTTTCATCATCGCTGCTGAGTATTATGAGCATGGATTATGCGTACATGAAAAGTCATGTCCCCGTGATGGTCAGCATCGCACAGGTGCTTCTGGCCGTTGGCTGGGCGCTCCTGATAGGCAATCTTGTCTTTCAAGCCCTCAAAAGTATGGCAGTCGGCCTCGGCTTTGAAGGAGAAGACCCGAAACTATTATTTACCAGGACCTTTGTGTTTGCCTTCCTGCTGATGGCGAGTCCGCAGATCTGCGAAGTGGGACTAAGCCTCACTGCAAGAATCATAGAGCTTTTAGAGATACCTGATGCCATCAACGTGACACTTGTGGACGAAGGAGTGTTCGGTTCTCTCGGTGCGGCTTGGCTGCTGGTGATCATCTTTGGCCTGATTATCATGTTTAAGGTATTTAGGCTTTTGCTGGAGATCGCGGAGAGATATGTGATCCTTGCTGTGCTTACGATGACCGCACCGCTGGCATTTGCAATGGGAGGCAGCAAAAGTACGTCAGAGATATTCGGGGGCTGGTGCCGGATGTTCGGGAGTATGTGTACGCTGATGGTGACGAATGTAATCTTTTTTAAGATGCTGCTTTCCGTCTTGTCTAATGTACCAAGCGGCCTCGATATAATCCCGTGGATCGTTCTGGTTTTGACGATTGTAAAGGTTGCCAGGAAAGCGGATGCTATCATTACTCGTATCGGGCTGAACCCCGCCATCACCGGTGACTCTCTCGGTCGGGGCTTCCCCGGCACGTTGACCTATATGGTCATGCGTTCCGCTACATCTCATATTACCAAGACCATCGGTAAATCCACCGGAAAAGGTAACAGAGGAGCTGCGTCCGGCTCGACCACAGGAGGGCCGCGCATAGGCGGCGGCCCATCCGGAGCGCACAATGCTGCCGGTCATACTGCAAGTTATCAGGCTTATCAAGCCACACAGCAGCAGAATACTTCGCAGGGGGCGGATGGACAAGGCTTTGTTTCTCAGCGTGAAAGCGTTCAATCAGGTGGAGCACAGACGGCCACGCAGGAACATTTCTCGAATTCGTCGATGCAGAATACTTCTTCGATTCGGCAGACAGCATTTAGAGGAGCGGAAGCAAGAAAGAGCTCTGTGCCATCTGGGATGCGGAGAGCGCCTGCTTATGTGACCTCTGTAGATCGCGTTTCTCCGTCCAGTGCGCAAACACCCGCCGCTGGGTATGATACATCGGGTAACAAGACTACTTCGACGGTAAGAGAGCAGAGCAATGTGACGGCTTCTATCCGAACAGCTAATTCTGCTCAGCACTCCTTATCAGGAAACGCCTCACAGCACGAGATGGCAGGAAGATCACCTGCGCCCATGTCTACGCGTATGACTCAGGCAAATATGCAGGGTGTGCGGAGCAAGGTGAATGACCGCTCTGCACAACGGCCTGAACAGACGGAAAATGCAGCGGCACAGTCCATTGATCACGCAGTTCCGGCCGCGGCGCAGAGACCGTCGCCCGGCGGCGCAGGAATCTCATCCTCGCCCGCGGTCAGCGGCCAGCACTCGTCACAGCCTTTCGGGATGGGAACACGTTACACGCAGCGTCCATCTTGTCGAGGTGTCGGCGAGCAGAAACCGGAAGCAATTCGCTCCGGCCACGCAGGAACATCGCCCACACAGCATGCACCATCCTCCGTCGTTGAATCGGCACGCAGTTCAAGTGGACGAGCAGCACATCCATCCTCATCCACTCAAGGATATATCGCCGGTTCACGGCCTGACAGGAACATCCCACAGGGCAGTAATGTTCCTCCTAATCAAACACGGAAGTCCAATAACAGCCCTGCCCAGCAGGAAACGCGACCGATTGGGATCCGAAATGAGCCTTCGGCAAAAGGAATGTTTTCCGCTCAGCGCCCCGACCCCGCAGGAAATAGAGCGGATGTCTCTCAAGGGACGCTGACGCGGCCAACAACAGGAAATCGCGCCGCGGCATCAAAGAGCGTCTCAATGCCGTCCACCCTTATTAAGGGCAGCGTAAAAAATAGCAAAGAGATATCCTCAAGTAGAAAACAGCGGAGGGAAAAGCATGAACGAAAATGATAAATCCCGCTCAGGGCTTCAAACAGCGGTAGATTTTGCCCATGCTGCGAGGGCTGCCAAACGTATTATGCAGGCGGCTGCGGCATCCGGTGTGCATGGAGCAGCAGCTGCCACGGCCAGAGAAGCGTTTCCACTTCTCTTAAAAGTCCTGATTGCTGTACTTGTCGTCTTCATTGCGGTGCCTATGGTGATTTTTACGGCACTTCCCAATATTTTTTTCGGTTACAATTCCTCGGGCACTGATACCGTCGTACAGATGACGCAGCAAGCCATGACACTTGGCGGCGTGTACATGACACTTGGCATTTTTGAGGGAGCGCAGATTGACTCCGTCGTGACAGGCATTGCCGCAGAGTACGAGAAAAACGGAACGACTATTGATCATATTGTAGTGTCCAGTGCTATGACAGATGATGACCTTCTTTGGGTCATTGCTATCAACTCTGCCGCGCATCAACAGGACCTCAATACTATGAGCGCTGATCTTATCCGCAACTTCTGCAAATCGAGCTTATCCTATACGCCTTCACTCAGCTTTATGGATAGCGGCGATGATGGCGTCGTAACGACCCTGCGAATAGAGGTCAAGCACCTTGACCCGGAAAAACTCATGGACGAGCTGGGCTTTGACAGTGAGGCACGGCAATGGGCAGGAGCGCTTTACGAAACACTCGAAGAGAGTGATGCCATCAACAAGTACAAGTCCTACTATGAGGCTTACCAGCCAGGCTACGGCGGCGATGGGCCATATTCCGGCGATGTTGAATACGGCAGCGGCTACGATAACGAGATCGATATATCTGGATTTGTTGATCCCAGTACAAAGAACAATCTGGATCTTGCGGCTTACGCCATACAGGCATGGGCGAACAACTGGGGCTATGTGTGGGGCACTTATGGAAATGTTCTTACGCCAGCCCTCTTTGAGTACAAAAAACAGCAGTATCCGGACGGTGTAGGAAACTACGCCGATTTTATTAAGGAACACTGGCTTGGCCGCCGTACCGCAGACTGTATCGGTCTCATCAAGGGCTACGGCTGGCTGGATACAAAAAGCATGACTATCCGCTATGCAACGAATGGGATGCCCGACTACGGTGCCGACCAGATGTACCATGCGTGCAAAAACGCCGGAACATTGAATAAAGACTATGGCACCGTATCTACCATGCCTGAAATTCCCGGCCTGATGCTTTGGAAAAGCGGGCACGCAGGCGTTTATATCGGCGGTGGATATGCCATAGAAGCCATGGGGACAAGCAAAGGCGTTGTGAAAACCAAGGTCAGTGACCGAAACTGGCAAGGCTGGGGAAAGCTCCCCTATATTGACTATCGGGAGGGAAATTGATGGAAAGAATGACCCGTCTGCGTGCGATACGCTTGAAATATGGTATTTCACTGGTCGAGCTGGAGCGTCATAGCCACGTCAGCAATCAATATCTGAGTGCGCTGGAGCTGGGAAATGTCAGCCGCACGGCAAACAACGAAGAAGTTCTTGGCTGTGCGATAGATGAGATCATCCGTTCGCGCAAGAGCTCGCTTTTTGGGTTAGAGCAGATGATACGACAGTATCGCGGACACTTATTAGAAACCGTGGAGGTGGATCCGAATGAACTATGAGGTCTATCACATTCCTACCAATTTTACAGATGCAGGCCGCGTTATGGGACTCTTTGAGCTGCGGAATCTGGTGGAGGCTGTCCTCCTGACGCTCCCGGCACTGTATCTTTGCATTGCTTTTCTTCCGCTGGATCTGACTCCGAAAATCATAGTGACGCTGACGATCATTGTGCCGCTGGGCGGCTTTGGGCTGATCGGCATCAGTGATGACAGTATGACACGATGGCTGGGAAGCTGGTGGAAATGGCGGAGATCCCGCCGGATTATCTTATTTCGAGGGGAGGTCAGAAAATGAATCTCAAGGAACTGATTTTTGGCGAAGGCGTCCATACCGGCGGCAGCGGCGGCGTATACCGTGACAGCGTGCAGGCGTGGCTTCCAATCAAAAATATCATCGGCGGCGTAGTCATCACCAAAGATAACCGCTTTGTGAAGATCATGGAAGTGCTGCCTGTCAACATCTATCTGAAGTCTGCCATTGACCGGCAGAATATTATCTCGTCCTTTGCATCGTATTTGCAGATCGCACCGGATGAACTGCAGATGATCGCCCGCACGCTGCCCGCGGACACGCAGGCGTATGTAGAGCAGATGCAGCGCTATGCAGAACAGGAGGAAAACGAAGCGTGCCGGGAGATGATCGAGGATAACATTCGGGAGATCGGTCATGGCATCGCCGGCGGCGCCATGCGGCATCGCTTTTTCCTTGTGTTTCAGTATGAACCCTCCATGCGGGCCAAGCGCAACACGGTGCAGGCCATCATCCAGCGGCTCAACGAAGAGGCCGACACCGCAAGGCGGTATCTGGATTTATGTGAACTGGAGGTATTGGAGCCTCAGTATTCCGATAATTTTGTGCTCAAGCTGCTCTATGAGATTTTGAACAAGAAAACCAGCCAGCGTGTGCGTCTGCCGGAGGGCGTTTTCGATATGACAACGGCCGTTCACGGCATTTATGAGGAGTAAGACGATGCAAGTAAAGAAAAAACCGAAAAAAACTGCAAAAGCAGTTCCAGAGAAGTCCAGAAAGAAAAAACAGCCTTCGGAAGATCAAATCAAAAAACAGCCTTTTTTGAAGCGGATGCTCTTTGGCGAAGAAAAGCCGGATCTCAGTGAGCTTGAAGCCGGCTCCACCACCATTCTCGACATTCTCTCTCCCACCACGGTGGATACAAAAAGCCGTGACTACATCATCGTAGACGACGTGTATCATGCTTATCTCTATATCACGGGCTACGGTTACACCACCACGGTTGGCACCTGCTGGCTTGCGCCTTTGGTGGAGGCTGGCGAAGGGATTAACCTGAGTTTTCTCGTCAAGCGTCAGCCCAAGGAAAAGATTCTCTCCAAAATCGCCCAGACCACTATGGTCAACCGCTCCCGGATGCGGGATGTGGGCGATACGCGGCAGGACTACGAGGAACTGGATAGTGCGATCAGTTCCGGCCTTTATCTCAAGGATGTAATGAACCGGCAAGGCGAGAATTTCTATTATATGCATACCTTGATTGAAGTGACGGCATCTGATCCCGAAACGCTGGAACAGCGCGTCACAGAGGTGGAGAAGCTGTGCGTATCCGTGGATATGATCGCACGGCGCTGCGACTATAAAAACGAGCAGGCGTTTCTCTCGGCCCTTCCCATTCTGGCGCTTGATCCGGATATTGAGCGTAAGGCACGCCGCAATGCGCTGACCTCCGGCGTAGCGGCGGCCTTTCCGTTTGTTTCCTATGAGCTGAGCGACCATGACGGGATCTTTCTGGGACTGAACCTCTATAACCGCTCCCCGGTATTTCTCAATCCCTACGATGATTATAAGTACACCAGCGGCAACTGGTGGATCGGCGGCTCTACCGGTGCAGGCAAGACGGTGACGCTGCAATGTCTCGGTGGGCGGCTGCGGGAACAGGGCAAGCGGGTCATCATCATCGTTCCCAAGAAAGGGCATGAGTTCCGCCCCCTCTGTGAGCGTCTGGGCGGGCTGTATTTGCGGATGTCGCCATCCTCAAAGGACTGTCCAAATCTGATGGCGATTCGGCGGAAATCGCTGGACTCCTACGCAAAGCTCAAAAATATCGCCGCGCGGGATGACTCTGTGCTGGCAGACAAGATCGCGCAGCTGATCATCTGGTTTTCTCTGAAGAAAAAGGATCTGAACGAAGAGGATAAGAGCCGCCTTGACTCCTCGCTGGTGGAGGTTTATAAGCGCTACGGCATTACCTTCGACAACAGCACCATTGTCGATGAAAACGGAAATTTCCGCACCATGCCCATTCTCTCGGACTGGTATGAGATTCTTTATCAAGAGCAGGACACACGGCATCTGGCAGTAGTGCTCTCTCGCTATGTCACTGGCTCGGCTGCGGCAATGGCAGGCCGAAACGACATTGAACTTAACAATAAGTACATTGTCCTCGACCTCTCTGGTATGCCGGATGATATGATCGCGGACGGCACCTTCTGGGCCACCAGCATCGCCTACGACCTCATTATGAACTGTGAGGACGAACTCTCGGCGCTTCTGGCAGACGAGTTATGGAGTCTTGTGGGTGCTACGGCAAACCCGCAGGCGGCCGGGTTTGTGCTGGAAATGGTAAAGACCATCCGTGGCCTTGGCGGGATCGCAGTTACCAGCACCCAGGGAATGCAGGACCTTTTCAGTCTGGAGGGCGGGAGTTACGGCAAAGGAATCCTCGATTCCAGCCGCATTAAACTGGTTATGCAGATGGAGGAGCAGGAGGCACGGCTCATTCAGGATAAGCTGAACCTTTCCGAAGATGAGGTTCGGCAGATCACCCGCTTTCGGCGCGGCGAGGGACTTCTCTGCATCGGCTACAACCATGTTCCCATTGCGTTCCACACGACACCAAAGGAATATGAAGCCATTACCACTTCACCCACCGATCTGCGCATAAAGCGAACGGGGCAAATCGATGAATGATCTAAAGCGGGATATGATGCGGATTCAGGAGCTGATCGGCAATGCCTTCCGACAGACCGGCTCTCTGGTTGCCCTGACAGACGGCGGGCAGATGAATCCAAACAAGCTGCAAAAGACATTGGAGCAGACGATGGAACAATTTGAAGCAGCCACTCTGGAACTGCGAAAACTCTGCGAGCGGTACGCACCGGGAAGCGGGGGCTTTGCGAAAAAGCCGATTCTGCCATCCATGGATGTAACGGGCAGCGTGGAGGCCTTTGGCTATGGCTGGCTCCATATCACGATCAATACGCTGCTGCCCCATTGCCGGTATCAAAGCCCAAACTGGCTCAGCGATACCATTCGGCGGCTGCTGGACAGCTATGAGGCGTGTGGAAAGGAATTGCCGTTTTTTGAGCGGGCCATGCTGATCATTGATGAGCATACCGCCATGGAAGGCCGGCATATTTTCGATCAGGACAACAAGGGGTGGAAGGCGGTCAGCAACGCCATCAAAGGAAGACTTATTCCGGATGATGACCAGCATACGCTGGCAGTCGCCCTTCTTTCTACGGCAGTGCAAAGCCAGGAGTGCTGTCATATCACCGTCCTGCCCCTGTCCGATGCTCATGACTTTTTCTCCGCACATTCCAGTGACTATGCCCCCGGAAACTTCTATTTCGGTGGATGGTGCTGATGGGCAAAGCAGGTGAAAAAGCTGCGAAAACACCCAACAGATTGCTGCCTGATTTCAAGCGCCTTGGAGCTGCTTTGCAGCGCGGCTGGCCTGTTGGGTGTCAGCGGGCTTGGAAGGCTTGAAACAACAGCTTTTTTGAGAAGTGTTTTTGGCCGGTTTTCGCATACTGACCTGTCTACTATGTGGGGGCAACAGGCTGCGCCCACATAGCGGCTCGTAAGGACGCCGAAATTGTTCTTGCGCCGTTTTCGGCGCAAGGGCGATTTCGGCGTTCGCAGGAATTGGGAAGGGAGTGGTTCATGTGTGCTTATGAGCGTAAGAGATATGGATGTTCTGAGGCTTCTCTGCTGGTGTCAAAATGTGCGCCCCGATGATTTGAGCAGTATCTCTACAGAAACAGAGCGTGAAAACTTGATAACGCTGGGCTTGATCAAACGCCATCAACGAAGTGACACGCTGCTTCTCACAAACAGCGGTAGAGCCTTTTTGCAGGCTGCCTTAGAGGGTGATGTTCCAAACTTGACGCTCTCATACCATGATGCGGCGATTGAGCGGCGTGTGCGGCTTTCCTCTCTGATGATGACTGCTTACCATGCGGGGATCAATGTATTCACAATAACAGCGAACAGTCTGGCGGAGCCTTCCACGCTGTTTATTACTGCGATTACAAGAAGCCGCGGACACAATCCATGGGGCAGCGCCCGCGTCGGGGCGATTGCACATCTGGGCAGCACTTACTACGCGGCACATTATATCTATTCTGGAATCGGCCGCATGGCGGTCAATGACGAACTGGCAGCGTTTCATAATCACACCAATTTCGGCAAAGACACGCAGCGCGCCTTTCTTTTTGCCGGAGCTTCCTACGCTGACATCATAGAGGAACTCAAGGCGCGTGATGAAAAGCGGGATGCCAAGTTGATCCGATACAGCGAAGCCTATCGGGGACTTCACTATCCCGTCCATCTGCTCTCCTGTGATGAAACAGGCGCGCGTCAGCTTCAAATTATGGCTGTTCCGGACTACCGCATGAAGATTTCAAAGCTGATGCTGCGCTCTGCTTACCGCCCTCCGCCGGAGGATGCTCCCGCATGGGATGCCACCTACCAGAACCGTCCCTTCGTCATTGGAGCGGATATGAACCTGCGGCGGATCGACGCCGCCATCGCAAGCGCAAAAAAGAGGGGATGCCTGCCGATTTCACTGGCCGCCTTAGACGCTCAGGGTGACGCGGTGCTGCTGCGGCGCTATAAAGATACCGGCTACGCCGTCATCTATAAGGTGACAGAGAGCGTTCTGACGGAGCTGTTTGGCCGTCCGCCGTCGCTCTATCTTCCCCCTTGCACACAATATCTGACAAAGAAAGGAGCCGTGGTGGATGCCCCGCTTATCCAAGTTGATCGAAAAGATAGAGGATCGCCTCGCAAATAAATGGGGCTGCTGGTATGAACGAAATAAGGCCCGCGTGCCGCTGTATGCGGTGCTGGGCGGCATCGGCTGGTATCTCTACGGAATGTTCCTCAATTCCCTCAAGCTGGGAAAGGAATCCGTATTCAACACCACCGGTGAAGTGATCGAGAGCATTTGGGTATTCAACCCCTTCAAAAATCTCTTCGCTGTTTTTACGCCCTTTGGCCTTGGCGTTTCCGCCTTCATTGCCCTTATGGTCTGCCTCATTACGAAAAAAGGCTACAGCTGGTTTTCAGGCTACAAATTTACCCGGGATGCCCGCGGCTTTGATATCCTGCCGGACGGCACTCACGGCACCTCCGGATTTGCGACAAAAAAGGAGCTTGCTGAGCATCTGGAGCTGGGCAGCGCCGAAGAAGTTACCGGAATGCTCCTTGGACGCATTAAGGCGCGGCCGGATGATCCGGAAAAATACGCCACCTACGTGGCGCACCGCATGAAGCCCGGGGAAAACAATAACATCCTCTGCATCGGCGCACCCGGCTCCTATAAGTCCAGAGGCTTTATCATTCCCTTCCTCATGGGCTGCGCGCAGCGAAGCAGCGGCGGACACCATGAATCCGTTGTCGTGACCGACCCCAAAGGCGAACTCTTTGAAAACCTTGCGCCGTATTTTCGGGAGCATGGCTTCTATGTCAAGGCGGTCAATTTCCTCGATATGGCGCACTCTGACGGTTGGAACTGCCTTGCGGGACTGGAAGCAAATCCTGACCTTGTAACCACCGTGGCCAACACCATCATTCAAAACACCTCCGGCCCCAAGGAGGCGGATGACTTCTGGAGCCGTGCGGAATTGAACCTCCTGATGGCACTTATCCACTATGTCTGCAATCTGAAGGATGCCCGCGGCAATCTTCTTCCGTTGGAGCAGCGCAGCCTCGGAGACGTCTATAAGATCCTCGCCTATAAAAGCGTCAACGAGATCAACCGCATCCTTGCGGAGCTGCCGCCGGAGCATCCCGCCAAAGGCCCCCACGGCCTCTTTCTGAAAGCAAGAGAAAACCTCTGGGGCAACATCATCATCGGTCTTGGCAACCGGCTCGCGGTCTTTCAAAATCCGCTGGTGGACAAGATCACCCGCAACCACGATGTAGACCTGCTTCTTCCCGGGCAAAAGCCCTGTGCGTACTTTGTCATCATTTCCGCGCAGGATAGCGCCTATCGATTTTTAAGCTCCCTCTTTTTCTCCCTGACCTTCCCGCAGCTCTCCAATTACGCCCGTCTCCATGGCGGGCGGCTTCCCGTACTGACAAACTTCTGCTTGGAAGAATATCTCAACATCGGCTATATGGAAGGCATCTCTGATGTATTCAACTCCATCCGCGGCTTTAATATGTCCGTGCAGGTGGCGGTGCAGTCTCTCTCCCAATGGCAGGAAAAATATCCGGGGAAGGAATGGGAAAATCAGCTCGGCTCCTTTGACATGACCCTTTACATGGGCTGCAACGATATGACCAGCGCGGAATACTTTGCTAAAAAGTGCGGCAAGGTCACGATCTCCGTCACCAACAATCAGTTTCCCTTGGCACCGCTGTTTTCTCCCATCTACAGTACCACCCGCCCCTATTCCCAGACGCGAAGCAACACCCAGCGAGACCTCCTCCAGCCCGATGAATTCCTGCGGCTCAATAAGTTTCTCTGCATTGTGATGTTCAACCACTATAAGCCCGCCCAGCTCTATAAGATCATGCTGGAGGAACTGCCGGAATACAAAAAGCTGAAAAAATGCAGCGTCTTTGACTATGTGCCGGAATGGAAAAAGAGAGAAGAAGAGGGTGCAAAGCGTCGCACGGCAGGAAATCGCACATCGGCCGCTCCGCCCGCACCACAGCCGTCGCCTGCATCGGGGAAACGGCCGGATATGCAGCCCCAGACTTCTCCCACCGAAGAAGCCGCAGCCAGCGGAAGCTCCTGCGGAAATGACAACATGACGCCGGAGGAAATTGGTCTTGTGGAGATGACCTGCGAAGCTATTCTGGAAGGCGATGACCCGGAACTGGAAGAGATGGACGATCCAACGCGCATTCCACCCGGGCGCGGAATATGAAAAAGAGGTCGAGCAATCGGCCTCTTTTAAAGAAGATATTCCATTGTCAGCGTGCTGTCTGACCGTACTCTCGCTTTATGGCGTCAATAGAAACGACCCATTGCCTATATCGAAAAAGAAAGAGGAGGTGCCCATTATGAGGGCAGCGAAAATGAAGGAGCGTCCAACTTTCCAACTGATGTGCCAGACAGATGTGCAGAGTATTTATCATATGCAGATGCCGCGCTGGTTATTTTCTGATCCACGTTACTGCGAGATGAGCCTGGATGCCAAGGTGACCTACACCTTTCTCTTAAACCGTTTCCAGCTTTCCCGCAAAAACGGTTGGGTCAATGACCGCGGCGAGGTCTTTGTGATCTTTCCTCGCAAAGCGCTTGCCAAAGAGCTGCGCATCTGTGAGCAGCGGGTCACGGCAGCTTTTAAGAAGTTGGTGGAGCTCAAGCTGGTATGGGAAAAACGCTGCGGGCGAGGTGATGCCAATCAGATCTATCTTGCCCGTGTCACACCGATCGAAGATCCGGACTATTCCTGTGCGCCGTTTATCACGGAGGATGAATCGGAAGTACGCGGTTCAAGAACCTCGGATCTGGAGGGTCTTGCTGACGGGAAACCCTCAGCAGCATGCCAAGAACCGCAGAATCTGCTGTCCAAGAATCGTGAAGATCGCGCTTCAAGAACTGCAAAATCCGCGTTCCCAGAACCGCAGAAATTGACGCCAAGTAAGAAAGAAAAAAGAAAGATTGATCAAAGTCATATGGAAGTCCGTCCGTCTGTCAGAGCCCCAGCGCAGGACGGACGGACCGACGGGGACGCAGAAGAAGAACTTTTGGATATTTTGGACGGCTGCGAGCTTGAATGCTTCGCACCGGAAACCGCTCTGGTGTTTGAAAACGCCATTGAGCGGCTTTTTTATGCCGACAGCTTCCGTATTGGCAATGCCACGCTTCCGCAAAGCCGCGTGCGGGCAAAGCTCAGACGGCTGGACGGCATGATCCTGCGGGAGGCAGAGAGTAAGCTCCGCGCCAATCAGGAGCGGAATGTAAAAAACAGCACGGCCTACACCATGGCAGTGCTGTTCAACTGCATTGCCGAAAGTGAGAGCGATCTTATGATCGACCCATATCTCAACGCCATCTGCGCAGCAGTTTGAAGGGAGGAAGATCAATGCTGCTATCCAATCAGCAAAAGTATATTCTCGAAATACTCAAGGAGTTTAAGTACCTGCGTGTCCGCCAGCTCCATGCTCTGGTGCAGGCCCATTACCGTACACAGGGAATCAAAATTGACGAAAGGCGCATGGAGATCATGCTTCGCCAGATGCGCACAGGCACCAATTATGTCTGGCTGCGGGGTGATGTGGTTTCTTACGGAGACCGCAGGATAGACCCTCGGCTATTGGAAGCACTGGACGTTATGCTGGAGCTTACAAGGGTGCAGCCCGGATTTTACTCGAAAGACGGACTGCATGAACCATTTCTCCTGCGCTTTACCGGAAACGGAAAGGGGGCCGGATACCTTTTCAGCGTGGCATGGCTGGACGCCGCTACTCACATTGCAACCGTTCCCCGTATGAAGGGCGAGCGGATCATCTGGATTTCTGAGATCGGTTCCTTTGGAGAAATCGATCTGCCCCGGCACCACTTTTTCGCCGCCCGACAGAAGGACGGTACTCATCGCTTTTTTGGCTCCAATGAGCCGGAAAAAATATAACACTTAGGAGGAACATTATATGGCAAGGAAAAAAGTTGCCCCGGAAGAAAAGATCGTAAATGCTGTCGGTGAAGAAACTGCCCTGGGGAGCGTCCCTGCGGATACCGCGCCGCCTGATGAGACAGGCGCAGATAGCGGAGACTTTCCCGCAGAGTTGCCGGAGGGGGATTTGCCTGCGGAGGAAACGGCAGAGCAGTCGGAAACGCTTCCTGCAATGGAGGCAGCCGAGGCGAAACCGCTTGGGCTTTCCACAGAAGAGAAAACTACATCCCAAGACGAAAGCGATACCGCAGAGGAGAGAGCGGAAGAAGCGGAGCTGCACGAAGAGATGTCGGAATTTCCGGATTCAGAGGAGAATTTGATTTCAGATTTGCCCACTTCTGTTCCACAGGTTTCTGAGGCCGATGAAGCGGACTGGGGCTTTGAGGAGCCGGTCACGGAAGAAGCCGCTGCAGAACCTGCGGAGGATGAATACCTGGCAGCAGATAACGCCGAAACGCTTGATGCGTCGGATGAAAAGAGCGAGCGCACGCTCTTCTACGAGCTGGACTTCAATGAACTGGATCGGGGGCTGAGCGAAGAGGAACGGAAAGAATGGAACTCCATCTATGCCTCTTTCCGCGGCCGCAGCGCCATTACCGGAACGATCATCGGTGTGGATCTCTACGCAAGATACCTTCCGCGCAGCGAGGCAAGAATGCTTGAAAATAAGCGGGAACTCTGTGCCGTTGTGGTGCCGTATCGCATCCCCATTCTGATCCGCGAGTCCGAAATGTGGGAACTGGGAGAGGAGCGACCCGACTTCGTGCTTCGAAATATGGTGGGGGCCAGCATCGATGTGATCGTCACCAAGGTGGAGCGTACCGCTAACCGTGCACAGGCGTCCCGCCGTCAGGCCAGTCGCAGCCAGCGCCGCTTTTTTGCTGCCCGTGAGGATCTTCATGCTGTCGGTTCCCGCATTACCTGCAGGATGCTGGCGGTCGGCCCCCGCCGTTGCCTTGTGGACTGCTATGGTTACGACCTTGATATGACGCAGAAAGAGATCCGCTACGCGGCCATCCCGGATCTTCGCACGGAGTTCCACCCGGGTTCGGAGATCGACTGCATTGTAAAGGAGTATCACCCCCGTACTGGTGAACTGATTGTTTCCGCGAAAGAAACGGAAGTCAACCCCTTCTTTGGTGCGGAGGAGCGTCACCCAGTAGGCTCCCGCCGCTTTGCGATGATCTCCGGAAAATATGGCGGCGGCGTGTTCTGCAACCTCCCTGATGGCGTGACCTGTATGTGTAACTACTCCTATCAGCACGAGGATGCGGACTTCATGGTGGGCGAGCACGTCATGCTGATGGTGCAGCGCTACGATCAGGAAAAGCTCCAGATGTACGGCAAGATCATGAGCAAGTGGTGATCTTTCGTAAACGTCTTGGATCTTGAAATCTGTTTGCAATTTGGTGATGCTGTTTTTGCTCTGTGTGCAGTACTTTCTGAACGTGCGAGGCGGAGGTGGTATCACTACCCTCGGAGCGTTTTGCATATTCTCGAAACGCCGGACGGCCGCTTGTCAAAGCGACTAACTTGCCATTTTCTGAGGTCGGGTGGTCATCATTGATTCCAATGGTGCAAAATGTGCTTGACAGGTATAGTCTACTTATGATAGACTTCAAGTATCAGAAGTCTATCATAAGTAGACCCGCGAAGAAAGGGGGCACACATGGACGGTTACAAACTGGGCGTTGTTGAGACGCGTTTTGCAGAACTCATCTGGCAGCACGAGCCGCTGACCTCTGGCAAGCTGGTAAAGCTGTGCGAACAGGAGCTGCAATGGAAAAAATCCACGACCTATACGGTTTTGAAAAAGCTCTGCGAACACGGTATCTTTCAGAACGAAAACGGCACGGTCACTTCCCTTCTCTCGCAGGAGGACTATAACGCCGTACAGAGCGAGAAATTTGTGGAGGATACCTTCGACGGTTCCCTTCCCGCGTTTCTGGCTGCCTTTACCACACGGAAGGCTCTTTCGGAGAAGGACATTGCGGAAATCCAACGCATGATCGACCGCTGCGGAAAGGAGTGAGCCTATGGCTGCCGTCTTTTTGAAGCTCTTGAATCTGAGCATTTCCGCAAGCTGGTTGGTGCTGGCCGTGCTGGCACTGCGCCTGGTATCAAAGCGTTCGCCCAAGTGGATGAATGTTCTGCTTTGGGGCATCGTCGCGCTGCGGCTTATGCTGCCATTCTCCATAGAGAGCGCGTTGAGCCTGATTCCCAGTGCCGAAACGGTCAGCCCCGCGGTCGTGCAGTTTGACCCCGCGCCGACCATCACGAGCGGCGTGAGCGTCATCGACAACGCAGTGAATCCCGCGCTCAGCGAGCATTTTGCCGCCGCGCCAACAGCCAGCGTCAACCCGCTCTATGTCTGGACGGAGATTGCAGGCTGGGTGTGGCTCATCGGCCTTGGAGCCATGCTGCTCTATGCGCTCGTGAGCTACCTTCGGCTGCGCCGGCGCGTGAGCGTATCGCTCTGTGTGCGGGAAAATATCTACCTTTGTGATGCCATTTCCTCGCCGTTCATCCTCGGCGTTGTAAAACCACACATCTATCTGCCCTCCGGTCTGGACGAGGTGCAGCGGCAGAATGTACTCTCGCATGAGCAGGCGCATCTCGCGCGGCGTGACCACTGGTGGAAGCCGCTGGGCTTCGCGCTGCTGGCTGTCTACTGGTTCAACCCCATGCTGTGGCTCGCCTATGCACTGCTCTGCCGCGACATTGAGCTGGCCTGCGATGAGCGGGTGATCCGCACGATGGACGAGAGCGCCGTCAAGACCTATTCCACGGTGCTGCTTGCGTGCAGTATGCCGCGCAAGGCGGTCATCACCTGCCCGCTGGCGTTCGGTGAAGTTGGCGTCAAGGAGCGTGTCAAAAATGCGCTTCACTACAAAAAGCCCGCATTCTGGGTGGTCGCGGCGTCGGTCACCGTGTGCATCGTTGTGGCGGTGTGCTTTCTGACGAATCCGCCTACGGATACCGACGCCGCCGGACTGGTCGGTTTCCATCGGGAACAGGTCACTTATGCCGATGTAACGGGCGCAAGCGGCGCGCAGCCATCCAACGTCCAGTTGACGGCGGAGGAAACGGACGCCGTCTACGCTCTGCTGGATGCCCTGCAATACAAACGCCTTGGTGCTGCGTCAGCAATGGAGGACTGCTATGCAAGGCTCTATTTTATCAGCGCCGCGGGCGAACGCTGCGAGATCATGCTCTCTGAACGTGAAATGCTGGTCAACCCCATCACAGGCGGCAAGACAGCGCGGCTCTATGAGCTGCGTTCCGGAAGTACGGAGTTGAGAGACTATCTGTTTGGATGTATTGGCGCAAGCGAGCCGGCAGAGGAGGAAATGAAAACCCTCACCGACCCCAAGCTGGGACGACGGCTCACCATTCCGGTGAAGTGGGACGAGCTTGCGGTGCTTGCCGTGGGAGGAAAGGGAATCATGCCGCCCGACGGCGATCCCAACGCGGAGGATTACATTCCGCTCTTCCGCCTCTACGAAAAGCGAGCCTATGAATCGGCCCCGCAGGATGAACAGGGATATGTTTGGAACCTGTGCGCCATGCGGACAGACCGCTTTGAGAGGACCTATGGCGCAGACGCCGTGTTTTCAGAAATTCTCGGTATCGCGGACTATGTGATCGGGTCGGACGATGAGTATGTTTATCTGCTGACACTACCCTCGGATGTCCGCTGGCTGGAAAACGATCCTGTCAGCTATCGCCAATACAAGGCACTGCAAAGCGACTCACAAGGCGTACTCACGCGATTTTTGAAGGACAACGGAATCCACATAAATGAAGTGTGCCCTGCCTCCTCCGTGTTTTCGCCCCCTGCGCGTGGCGATGCGGCGAGCATGACCGGCTACGCTGCCTACGACGCGCTGCTCGCCGAGATCAGCGACCTGCGGCGCTCCGGTGCAAGCGAGGCGCAGACCGACTTCAGCCACGATCTTCTGTCCGTGAACGACTACTACCAGACGCCCGGCTGGCTGCTGCGCGATCTTGACGGTGATGGGATCCCTGAGCTGCTGCTCGGCGCGGACTGGGGCGACGGCCACAGCGTGATCTTCAATATTTACCGGCTCGACGGCGCAAAGGCCGTCCGCGTGGTGGACGGCTGGAACCGCAGCCGCTGGTACCTCTGCACCGACGGCAGTCTCGCCCACGAGGGCAGCGACGGTGCGAGCGAGGGGACCTACTCTTACTACCGCTATGAAAACGGCGCGCTGCGGCATTTGGAAACGCTGATTTCTTTAGACGGCTGGCTCTACTCCGATACGACCGACCACTATGTTGGCGGCAAGGGCTTCCGCCCTGTCAGCGAGGACGAGGCGAACGCGGTGCGGGAAAAACATACCCACGAAACGCTGTCTTTTACGCCATTTGTGGTATGAGGATAGATAGTGTGGACTGTGGCGCAAGGTTGCAGCTCGCCAGTCCTCTACGGATATTACAGCCTCTGACCCACTTTTGACCCAGAACGCGAAAAAAGCGGGCAGGGCTGGACGGAAACAATGGAAAACCCGCCGAGCGAACGGTGGCAAAAAGCACAAAGCGGAGCCGAAACAGCTCCGCTTTGTGCGTGAGACAACCTACGGACCTGCAGAGATTGACAAGGTAGCGTCAGCTCGTACAATCTGATTTGATCATACCCACAGTCGCTTTGGCTGTTGGTATTTTCTGTTTGAACTCCAAAAGCTTTGCAGAACTCAAGGAGCCTAAGCCTTCACCGCGTCCAGGTATCTTTTCTTTTTGCGGTGTGTATTCGTAGCTATCCCTTTCGGGTGATATACAAGCCCTCGCGGTGATTAAGTCATGACTTTTTTCTGCTCACATTTTCGCGGCAAATCTCCAAGGCTGGGAGCGGCAATCATAATCGTACAACCAGAGCAGCGCCGCGCCGATTTTCTCAAATTATGTGACGCCGTCACAGTAAAACCGCTTGTCACGCGGTATACTATACCCAAACAAAGGAAAGGAGCTGACAGATATGGCAGCTATGAATATGAATCAGGAGCAGTTTAAGCAGTTGATCCGGGAGGAAAAGCCTGTTTTGGTGGATTTCTGGGCGCCCTGGTGCAGCTATTGCCGGAGGATCGGCCCTGCGTATGAGAAGATCGGAGAGGAATACGCGGCCAGCCTCGTTGTCGGCAAGATCAATATTGACGAGGAGCCGCGGCTGGCGGGAGCCGAGGGGATCGCGGTCATCCCAACTCTGGTGCTGTACCGAAACGGAAAGGCCGTGGATTCCGTCACCGCACCCGGCTCAAAGGCAGAGATCGACCGTTTCATTCAGGAAGCCTTGGCGAAATAACGGAGGGTTCAGATATGAACAACAATCATGTTTATGATATGCTCGTGGTGGGCGGCGGCCCAGGCGGCTACACCGCCGCCCTGTACGCGGCACGGGCGGGGCTGGACACCGTCGTGCTGGAAAAACTGTCCGCCGGTGGGCAGATGGCACTGACCGAGCAGATCGACAACTATCCCGGCTTTGAGGACGGGATCGACGGCTTCTCTCTGGCGGAGAAGATGCAAAAGCAGGCGGAGCGCTTCGGGGTACGCAGCAAATACGCAGAAGTCCTCCGCATGGATCTGACGGCGGTTCCCAAGCTCTTGGAAACCAGTGAGGGGATCTTCCGCGGGAAAACCGTGGTGCTGGCCACCGGCGCAGACCCCAGAACGCTGGGCGTAGCCGGAGAGGCGGAGCTGTTGGGCCGGGGCGTGGCCTACTGCGCCGCCTGCGACGGGATGTTTTACAAGGGCAAAACGGTGGTCGTGGTGGGCGGCGGCAATTCCGCCGCGGCAGATGCCCTCCTTCTCAGCCGCGTGGCGAAAAAAGTGATCCTCGTCCACCGCAGAGACACCCTGCGGGCCACCAAGATCTATCACGAGCCGCTGGCACAGGCCGAAAACGTGGAATTCCGTTGGAACAGCGTCGTTTCCGCGCTGCTTTCCGGGGACAGGCTGACCGGCGTCCGCCTGCGGGACACCGTCACCGGTGAGGAAAGCGTGGTGGACTGCGACGGCGTATTTGTCAGCGTGGGCCGACAGCCCGCCACGGCGCTGGCGGTGGGTCAACTGGCGCTGGACGGCGGCGGCTATATCGTGGCCGGAGAGACCACGGAAACCAGTATTCCCGGCGTTTACGCCGTGGGCGACGTGCGGACGAAGCCCCTCCGTCAGGTGGTCACCGCCGTGGCGGACGGCGCGGTGGCAGTCCACATGGCGGAAAAATATATCGCGGAAAACCGATAAGGGAGGTAGATTGAAAAAGCCATGTTTAAGGTCAGGCCGGATACGACCGCAGTGGGGATGCCGACATATCTGCAAGGCAAACTGCCAGAGTGATGGCAGATAAGATAACCCATGTAAGATCGGGAGATATGTTGTCTCTCCATATCCAGTCCACGCAACAGTGAGCAACTGAACACAAAACACAGCCACAGATGTACTCTGCGGCTGTGTTTTTATGCGTTCTCAAGACTCCGGTCTCGCCCCACACCACATCGTGACCTCAACCTGAGATGACGGTACTCTGCCCTTGGGACATAAAGCAGATGAGTAAGACCATCATCTGTACGAGAATAGCTGCGGTTTGTTGCAGCTTATTCTGCGCAGAGCTCAGCCACCAGAGCGTCCATCTGCGCTTCGCTGGTTTGGTTCAATGCACCACGCAGAGACACTACCGTTTCGTAAAGGTGGATATCCTTCATCTCCTCCAATTTGGTGCGCATCAGCCGCGCGGCAGCAGGTGCCCAAGAGCCGTCTTCAATAAGGCCAACCCGGCGGTTTCGGAATCCCTTTGTCCGTAAATGTTCCAAAAACTCCCTCATGGGCGGAAACAGTCCTCCGTCATAGGTGGCGCTGGCTAAAACCAACTTCCCGCAGTAGAACGCACTGGCAACAGCGTAGGAAAGATCTGTCACAGTGAGATCACATATGTTGACCTGTACGCCTTTTTTCTCTAATTTACCCTTGAGGGTCTTCGCCGCATGGGCAGTATTTCCAAGGATGGATGCGTGGGCAATCAGTATGCTCTCCGATTCTTCTGGTTCCCATTGTGACCAGAGATCATAGAACCGCAGACACTCCTCCAGCCCTTCTGTAAGCACGGGACCGTGGAGCGGGCAGATTGTTTTGATCTCCAGCGCGGAGATTTTTTTCAGCAGAGCCTGCACCTGTGCGCCATATTTCCCGATAATATTGTAATAATACCGTCGGGCCTGCGGCACCCAGGGGGCACGGGCAGTCCGTTCCAGTGAGCCAAAGCGTCCGAAGGCATCCGCCGAGAACAGGATTTTTTCCGTTTCCTCATACGCCGTCATTACCTCCGGCCAGTGTACCATCGGCGCCAGCAGAAAGCGCAGCCGGTGCAAACCCAAGGAAAGCGTATCTCTTTCGCCAACCTCCAGCATACGGTCTTCCGACAATGCACCTGTGCCGAAGAACTGCTTGATCAGGGTAAATGTTTTCG
>OLWQ01000162.1_pt1 | contig 36993 bp, 41 predicted proteins | sample 1673981 | NCBI WGS metagenome assembly OLWQ01 (sample SAMEA103958136, study PRJEB25191) | human gut metagenome | reverse complement strand
TGTACCGGTATCACGCAGAATGTTGTCGATCTGTTGCAGAATTACACAGCAACCACAATGCTTGCAAACTCTGAGTTTGTGGCACTCTTGAAGCAGGCAAATACAGATAGTTCAAAGATGGCGGAGGTTATCGGGGTATCAGAGGCACAGCTTCGGTTCGTAACTAATACCGCCTCTGGAATGGGACTTATTAAGTGTGGTTCGGTAGTAATTCCCTTTGATAATCAGATCAGCAAGGATACGGATTTGTACAGGCTGTATAATACCAACATTCATGAGAAGATTGCGGAACAGAAGAAAAAAGAAGCAATGCTGCAGTGATAACAGATGAATTTTTATAGAATCTATAGTATAATCAAGAGGTCGGATGAATGTCCGACCTTGATGATAATAAATTAGATATTCCCTATTTTTAAGAAGAAAGCATATAAGATTCGATATGAAAAATAAATAAGGAAGCAGTTCTAAAATGTATCATTTGTACCGGAGAACATGTGGCTGGATTTTAAGATATGCATATCGTACACTTTGACGAGAATATGTTGATTGGAGATGCAGCGGACCTGGATGCATTTATGGAAATGTATGGTGTGGAAGCAATTTCCAAGGAATATTTGTAATTATTAGGGAAAAGAAAATTTGAATTTTACGCACTATTAACTTTTGGATATAAAGTGCCGATATTACAGATATAGAAACGGATTTCTGTATCAATTTTCAAGGAGGATGATACCATGATTAGAGCAGCTAATTTAACACAGGTAACAGATTATTATAAGAGCAATACTGTTAGTAAGCAAAATAACACAGAGAAAGCAAAAGATGTGCAGCCCAATGCACAGAAAATAAAATCCAGCGAAGATAAGTTATCTTCTAAGGCACAGAAATATCTGGAAACATTGCGTAAGGATAATGCGGATTTCGATTTTATTATTGCTGATAAAGGCGATGATTTCAGAGGATTAGTAGACCAAAGCGATAAGGAATTTACAGTTGTTTTTTCAAGTGCTGAACTTGAAAGAATGGCATCCGATGAGAAATATGCACGGGAAAAATTGTCTACGGTAAAAACTGCAGTTGAGATGTCAGATAAAATCAATGAACAGTTTGGGTTTGAACGTGCTTGGGGAACGACAGACAATAGTGGAACTGTATTAAATAAGTTAACTATGTCCTTTGATGATGATGGAAAGATGACACTTTTTGCTGATTTGGAGAAGATTACAGAAAAGCAGAAAGAACGGCTTGAAGAATTAAAGGAAAAACGTGCAGAGGAGAAAAAGCAGGAAAAGAAGGATGTAACTGTTAAGCGGACTACAATTCAGGCAAATTCAAAAGAAGAATTACTTGAAAAGATTTCTGAACTGGATTGGAGTAAGATAACAGAAGAAAAGGCAACACAGGGTATGAAGTTTGATATCACTATTTAATCGTAGCATTAACCGGGAATTGGAGGTGTGCTATGATTGCAGGTACAATACGAAACGCTGTGAATCAGATGCAGTTAGTAAATGATTGGGAGCAAAAGAAGGCTACCGGGGATGTTGTAAAGAAGCAAGAGGGTATGACTGTAACAAGTCAGGAAGAAAGCATGATTCAGCATTTCCGAGAGCAACTTGAGCGAGACAAAGAAAGTTCTGCATATAGTCAGATTTATAACAAGATTGCAAGCGGTCAAGAATTAACAGCTTCAGAAGAAGATGCTATTCGTCAGAAAGACCCTAAAGCCTATATGGAATATAAAGCGGCAAGAATGGAACAAGAAGCTTATGAGCGTAGGTTGGAGAGATGTAAGACAAAAGAAGAGGCTCAAAGGCTTCAAGTAAATGAGATGAATGGAAATTTGGCAGAACTAAAAAGTATCGTGAATAATCCAAATATTCCAAAGAGTGAAAAGCTTAAGGAAGCTCAACGTATCATGGGAAATACTTTTAGAGCTGTAGAGTCATTCACAAGATTTGTAAAAAGTACAGAATATAGGGATTTGCCAACAGAAGAGGAAATTGTAGAGACATCTATAGAAAAGGGGCAGGTTGCAGAGGATTCAAACGATACTGAAATGTCTGAACAGTTAACATCAGATACAACTGTTTCAGTAGATGAGGCAGCAAAAATAGTAAATGATTCGAAGCGAGATTTACAATTAAGTGATGTTCACCAAATTGAAAAAGATGTTATAGAGGAAATGAAGGATATCGAAATAAAGCATTTTGGTGAGAAGAAATCATCGGTCAGAATAGACATTACGGTATAGGAATAGTCTGCGTGAAATTCCAGTTTCATGTTGCTTTTAATAATTGAATATTGAATGATTTTACATAGCCGTTAAGGAGTAATTAAGCTCCTTAGCGGCTTATTTTATTTCACGATAGGAGGTGAGGAAAATGAAAATTAAAAAGGTGGATGACAAGCCAATGGTCATTCACACCAAGGAGAAAGCCAAGATTCATGCCCATGAACCAAAGGGAGCCAAGATTAAAGGCAGCAACATCTATACAGTAGAGAGAGGTCCTAAGACTATCGGTGCAAAGGTATCTGATGATAAAAAGAAGTCTTATCGCAAGAGCACCATTCATCAGTCAGAGTCGAAGAATAAGAGACTATCAAGATTCGAGCGAAACTATAGAGAATCCAATACTTCAATTAAGACCAAGAATACCAATCTTCACATTGCAGGAAGAACTGGAGCACTTGCAGCCGAGGCAAAGAAGCGTATCAAGAAGGTAGAGGCAGGAAAGAAGCTGGCAAAAAAGACAGCAAAGAAAGCTGCCAAAGATACTGCCAAGGCTGTAGCTAAAGAGACAGCAAAAGAAACCGCCAAGACCACTGCCAAGGTTGCAGCGAAAACTGCTACAAAGACAGCTGCTACAGCGGCAGGAACAGCGGTTGCACCGGGAGTTGGTACTGCAATCGGCATGGCAGCCGGATATGCTGCAGGTGTGTCCATAGAGGTCAAGGATGAAAAGATGACCAACCGGAGCAGGAAGATAAAATTCTTTCTGGATAAGATGAAAGCACAGGAGAATCAGACGGACAGTGTGGCAAAGCTGGTAAAGGATCTGATTGTGCGAAAAGCGATTACCTGGGTAAAGGCAGCGGCACCGGTTGTCGGACTGGTGCTGTTGTTACTTGTTCTTGTAGTTGCCATGATTGCTGTTCCAGTTATTGCGGTGATAGCAATCCTTTACAATTCTCCATTTGCTTTATTTCTGCCACCACTTGAATCAGGAGATACCGTGCAGACAGTAACGAGTGCTTATGTGCAGGAGTTTAACCGGGATGTGAACACGAAAGTGAATGAGCATACCGGATATGACCTTGGAGAGCTTGTATATGTGGATTATGAAGGTATGGAAGAAAACCCAAGCAATTACTATGACATCATGGCAGTTTATATGGTCAAGCATGGTGTCGGAGATACTGCAACAGTCATGAATGACACTTCAAAAGGCTGGCTGCAGGCAGTTGTAAATGATATGTGTTCGTACACCACAAGCACAGGAACAAAGGATGTGGAAGAAACAGATGCAGACGGTAATGTAACGACTGTCACGAAGTCTGTTCTGTATGTGAATGTCACACTGAAATCGTACAGAGATATGATTTCGGTCTATGGATTTAACTCTGATCAGGTGGAAATGCTTGAGCAGATCATGAGTCCGGAGTTTATGGGACAGCTTGGATATGCCGGAAGCGGAAGTGGCGGTGGAGGCGGAAGTCCGGGAGTAAGTTCCATGACTGAGGATGAAATCAATGCCATCCTAAACGAAATTACAGACAGCAGGCAGAAAACAGTCTGCTCCTATGCTCTTCACAGAGTTGGCTTCCCTTATAGTCAGGATTTAAGAGACAGCGGTAACTATTATGACTGCAGCTCCTTAGCCTATTATTCATGGAAAGATGCAGGTGTGGATGTAAGTTACGGCGGTGCAACCACAGCGGCTGCGGAGGCACAGGGACTGGATGAAGCAGGAAAGGCAGTCTCCTTTGATGAGTTACAGCCGGGAGACCTTATCTTTTATAGTTTTACAAGCAACGGAAGATATAAGAACATCAGCCATGTGGCAGTATACGTCGGAAATGGCAAGGTGGTAGAGGCACTTAATGAAAATCTTGGTGTGGTTTACCGGGATGTGGCAAGCACAGGAAAGATTGTTGTGATAGGAAGACCATAACAGGAAATTTACAGAGAGGGAATAGTCCCTCTCTGAGACTGGAGGTAAGAATGGATTTAAAAGATATGATACTGGTAATAGAAAACGACAGGGGAACAGAGACAAATATGCTGATGACTCTGGATGATTATAAGAGTTTTATAGCAATTGATGACATGTCAGAGCTTGCAGACAATTTGTTGCAGCTTGGAAGAACACTTGGTAAAGCAGATAACTTCACAGAGTATTACAGAGCACCAAATGTTACTGTATTTGCAAGGTTCTGTAAGGATGATGTTCAACTGGGACATTTCCTGCAGGGACTTTACAATGATTCAAAGCAAATTAGATTTGATAAGGAATTAAGCTCGCCGGAGTGCCTGACAAAGATGAAAGAACTTGCAATGACGGATAAAGGCTGGATAGATGATTTTAGCCTGCATTATGAAATGGAGAACCGCTCATTTGAAAGGGGACAGACATTTCATAACTTCAGTGACCATGATTACATGGTGCTTGAAGCATTATCACCAAGAAATCTTGTGGTGATGGATATGAAGTCAGGTTCTCTTACAATCGCCCTTGGTGCGACAGAGTATAAGCGTTATCCCAAGGATGAGAAGCCTACAAAGGACAATACCACAATCGGGGTATCGTGGGAGCATGGCATTTATCTAGGTTCCACACTCTCAACTACGAATTTCAAGGCATACAAGAGGGAGTATGGCACACCGGAAAAGATAGAGGATATCTATGATTACAGGGCAAAGCTAAAGCAGAAGTTCTATTTTTATCAGGATATGTCAAAGGATGATGATGTACCAAAGAAGCTGCAGAATGACTTCCTTCACCAGATGTATGAGGATTTCGGAACGATTGAAGAGGACTGTTTTTACGACAGGCTGGAAGATGGAAAGTACGATGAGGGCTTTAAGGAAAGACAGGTAAAGGAAGAAAAGAGCCGGTGATGAGATTTTTACGGAAGGCGATATCATATGGAACAGGAATTTGATGTTGAGATAAAAGAAGTGCTTTCACGAGTACAGAAAGTAAAGGCAGAGTCGCTTGACGATGCCATCAATAAGGCAATGGATATGTATTATGCAGAGCAGATAGTCCTTGGAGCAGAGGACATGAAGGGAGTTGATTTTGCGCCTATCAGCGAAGGTCAGCTCCCTTCTTCATTAAAAGAAAACGGAGGAAAAGCAAGATGAAAAGTGATTCAACAACAGTAATTAAGAACATGGAGTTTTTAGTAAAGGAACTTCATAAGGAGTGGGACAGATCGGGTGCTTCTAAGGCATCCGTTATTATTTCCCTTGAGGAAGTAGATGGTATCAATGATAAGTTAAAAGAGATTATCTATCAGACACAGAAGTCAGTCGATGAGGATGAGCTGACCTTTAAACAGAGCATTGCAAAGTCCAAGGAGTGCTATGTGCTTCTTCGTGTGGTGCGTAAGATTGCAAAGAAAAAGGATAAATGCGAAAAACAGGCAATCGACAATGAATTTGCAATCGAGCTGGATAAGGATGAGTTAAAGCTCTTTAAGGGATTGTTTGCAGAGATATTTAAGTAGAGGAGGACAAAGGTATGGGCGTTGATATGAAGGTCAAAGCGATATACGATTCTGAAATTGGTAACATCACCAGATCAGAAAAGAACTGGAAGGATGTGTTAAAGGTCGCAGGTCAGTTATACCGCTATGAATTTGACAATATCGTTATGATAACAGCTCAGAGACCTCCGGAAAAAAGCACACTCATGGCAGATTATGATACCTGGAAAAAGGTGGGAAGATATGTAAAGCGTGGTGCGAAAGGCTGCGCTATCTTCCCGTCAAGGGCACTGAATCCACGCATGAGGTATATATTTGATATCAGTGATACCGGAGGGAAGAATGTTAAGCTGACATGGGACCTTGAGGGAGAAAATCTTAAAGATTATGTGGATTTTCTCGTATCAGAAGGTCAGATTGAGCAGTACGATAACAGCAACAGGGAGTCTCTAAAAAATATATTAAAACAGTTTACAGGAACAGATGTTTGGCTTATAATAAAAGAAGAGTTCGGAGACCGAATGACCGAGCTCATGCAGCTATCAGGTAGTGTGATAAAGGAAGAAAGTAAGAAACGCAATGGCTTACAGCAGGAAATGGACATGGAGCAGCTTGTATATGCAAGTGTCATGTATGCTGTAGGGACGAGATGCGGATTTGACTTATCTGTGCAAGAACAGGATTTCAGTCAGATCGTAAATATCAAAGACGAAGAGATCATTTACCGTCTTGGTTCCATTGTATGCGATGTCTCCTGTAGTGTTCTTAGAGAATTTAGTCGTAACTTAAAGGCAATCGAGAGCGAAAGGAGAATTGGATATGTTAGAAGAAATGACTTACAAGGAAGTGGACGGACTGCTTTATCCGCAGATAGAGATGCCGGACGAGACGGAGGATCTCACGAAGCTGGGCAAATACGGAAGGATGGCGATGAACTATCTAAAGGAGAACGAGCCGGCAAGATACAAGACGCTGATGAGATTCGGGAAGATGTACGAGAAGATGTCAGCGGTAGAGGAGGAAGCGAACCAGCTGTACGACCAGCTGGAGATGCAGTATCTGGCGAAGCACAAGCCACAGAATCCGTCATCGACAATGGAGATGTGGAAGATAAGAGAGCAGGCGAAGATGCAGGCAGAGGAAGTGGTACTGAATCAGATAGTGATGCGATTCCACTAGAATCAGATGATACAGAACTGAATAGGGAACTTGATGAAATCAATTCATTGGGTGTTAGTAAGGAAGCCGAATATACACAGGCTTCCTTTTTTTTCGACCAGAATGGGCAGGCAAGCATTGGCACCATTCATACTGAGGACGAAAACAATAATCAGTTTATGCGTCAGTTCGAGCAGGACAGAAAAGCTGCATTAGCAGGTAAATACAATTACCTGAATCCCAAAAAGTCTGCAACAGTACCAGGTGAGTATATCAAACAGGTGCTTATGAGAGGTACAGGTTTTATCGGTGGCAAGGGCAGGGTATGCAAGATTTTTGAAACAGAGATTGATGCAGGAACCAGGGCAAAGCGTATCAAAGCAGAATATGGTCAGGGAGGTGCAGGCTGGCCGGTTGACGGACTGGGACTGCACGGATATGACACATTTCATGGGAACGGACTGCGTTTTCAGTGGCGAGATGAGGATGGAGAGGTTGAAGGATATGTTTCATGGAAAGATATCGAAAAAGAGCTTGGTGTCCTTATTCTTACAGGGGAATACCAGCCTGAGACACCTCGTATTGATGAGCTTGCGATGGACGGACTCCGTGAGGATGATGAGGTCATTGATGCCGAATATCGGGAAGTGGAACCGGAAGAGGCAGAATCAGAGATTGATGATTATGCAATACCGGATGAGCCAGAGAGCTATGCTTCTAACCGATCTGTAAAAGTAGCAAATTCGCATGAAGATGCACATGAGGAAAGTAATGAAGCATATGTATCTGCATATGGCATGACACCACAGGAAACTGCCGATGAAGATCGCATGATAACCCAGGCAGAATATGGTGCCGAGATAGAAGCTGAAACATCTGAAAAAGATCCATCAGAGCTTAAGTATATTACACCGATTGATTATGCCAAGCGTATTGCAGAGCTTGATGAAGACCTGCGTGATGCGGCGGAGATTCTTGTAACAGATTGCAGCTGCTACACTCCGTTTAGGGCATTCCTTATGGATGTGGTGCAGTCTGATTTTGCATTTATACCCAATAAACTTGACCTTATCAGGGATATTGCATTAGGGACAGATAATGCAGAAAGAAAAGCATATTCCAACAATAAGTATGGTCTTGTGGAGTACTCAATCAGAAGCGGATATGTGAAGATCAACTATAAGAACAGGAATGGTGTGCGTAAGGAAGGTGCACTCGATTGGCGTGAGTTATACGAGATTTTATCCTATATGGTAAAACAGCCATTTTACTGTGGAGAAGACCAGAAAAAGTATTATCAGGAGACAAAGCAGAAAGCTGACAGGGATAAGATGAATCCGGTCTATAAGAGATTCTTTGATATCGAGGATAGTGTAAAAGCCAATCGTCTTGAAACCAGGGAAAGAGCAATAGTGAATGGCTGGGAAACCAAGATTGATGAGAATGGACATGTGGTTTCAGATGATGCAGTATCTGTGGATGATATTCAGGCTGATACAGAATCACAGGAAACTGTAGATTTTACACCAAAGCAGGAACCAGTACAGCAAGTAGAAAGTCTTGAAAATGAGAAGAATGTTGCCGGGAAGACGAAGCACAACTTCCACTATAATCTCTGGGAAATGGAAAAAGGTGGAGCTAAGACCAGATACCAGTGGAATATGGATGCAATACGCACTCTAAAGCAGATTGAATCAGAAAACAGGCTTGCCACACCGGAGGAACAGAAAGTTCTGTCGAAGTTTGTCGGATGGGGCGGACTGTCACAGGCATTTGATGAGGAAAACGCAGGCTGGAGCAAAGAATATGCAGAGCTGAAAGACCTTTTATCTGATGAGGAATACAGTGCAGCTAGGGCAACAGTAAACAATGCCTTTTACACTTCACCGGAGATTGCCATGTGCATGAACTCGGCACTTGTCCAGTTTGGTTTCAGAGGCGGCAATGTATTAGAGCCATCTATGGGTATCGGTAACTTCTTTGGAAGTATGCCGGCCCCTATGCAAAGAAGTAAGCTGTATGGGGTGAAGCTTGACAGCATTTCAGGAAGAATTGCAAAGCAGCTTTATCAGAATGCCAATATCAGTATCGCAGGATTTGAGAATACCACATATCCGGATAACTTCTTTGATGTGGTTGTCGGAAATGTGCCATTTGGTGATTACAAGGTATTTGATCCAAAGTACAACAAGTATAACTTCCGTATCCACGATTATTTTTTGGCAAAAGCACTTGATCAGGTAAGACCGGGAGGCATGGTTGCGGTGATTACCACAAAGGGAACACTTGATAAGGCAAATCCTACTATCCGAAAGTATCTGGCTGAAAGAGCAGAACTTGCGGGAGCGATAAGACTTCCGAATACTGCATTTAAAGATAATGCAGGAACCGAAGTGACAGCAGATATCTTGTTTCTGCAGAAGAGGGAGAGAAAGATTGATATTGAGCCGGACTGGGTACACCTTGGTGTGACTGAGAATGGCATTGCAGTCAACTCCTATTTTGCAGAGCATCCGGAAATGATGCTTGGGGCTATGGAGTATGATACGAGGATTTACGGACAGGACAGCAGGTATACAGTCTGTGTGAATGATGATGAGAACTTCAACATGTATGAAGCATTAAACAAAGCTATCAGTAATATCAAAGCACAGATGACAGATTTTGAGAGAGCGGCAGATGAGGCGGAGCAGACGGAGGAAGTTATCCCGGCTGATCCGGATGTGAGAAACTACACTTACACATTTTTTGAAGGAAAGCTCTATTACAGGGAAAATTCTGAGATGGTAAGAAAAGAGGTATCACAGACTGCCGAGGAGCGAATCCGAAGTCTTGATGAAATCAGACAGATAACAAGAGAGCTGATTGATATCCAGATGGATGGCTGCAGTGAGGAGGAGCTTTCTGATAAGCAGAGACTTCTTAATGTGAAATACGATGCCTTTATAAAGCAGTATGGAGCCATTACTTCAAAAGCAAACAGAATAGCATTTCGAGATGACAGCGATTACCCACTTCTTTGCAGTCTTGAGGAAGTAAATGAAGACGGGGAGGTGAAAAAAGCGGATATGTTTTATAAGCAGACGATTAAGGCAAAGACTGTCATAGACAGGGTTGAGACTGCTGTGGAAGCATTAAATGTATCCGTCAATGAATTTGGATATGTAAATCTTGCCTATATGCTTTCTATCTATGAGCCGGATATTACAAATGCAAAGGAAGAACTTGCAGAAAAGTCCGGACAGACAGTGGATGAGATAACGCTAAGTGATGATGCATTAGCAGAGCTTAGAAGGGCAGTCCTTGTGGAAGAGCTGGACGGACTGGTTTTCCTAAATCCCGACCGCTACAACGAGAATAATCCCGATATCGGCTGGGAGACAGCAGATGAGTATCTATCCGGCAATGTGAGAGACAAGCTTCGTGTAGCAAAAGCTATGGCAGCGGATACAGACAATACACAGGCAGAAAGGTTTGCAGGCAATGTGGCAGCACTTGAAAAGGTGCAGCCGGAATGGATTGAAGCCTCGGATATTGATGTAAAGATTGGTACGACATGGATTGAACCGCTTGATTATGAGCAGTTTATCTATGAACTTCTCAATACGCCAAGGCGTGCAAGGGAAGTCAGAAGCCAGTTTTACAATACAGGCATTCAGGTACACTTAAATAAGATGAGCATGGAATGGTTCATTGAGAATAAGAGCATGGATAAGCATTCAGTGGCAGCTACTAAGACTTATGGTACAAGCCGCATGGATGCTTATTCTATTTTTGAGGATACGCTGAATCTTAAAACTGTAACAGTAAGGGACAGGATTGATGACGGTGATGGCAAATATCATTACGAAGTCAATAAGAACGAGACAATGCTTGCAAGGGAAAAGCAGAACATGATCAAGGAGAAGTTCAAGGAATGGCTGTTTGCAGAGCCGGGGCGAAGACAGAAGTATGTGGAGTATTACAACGAGACATTCAATAACATCCGTCTGCGTGAGTATGACGGAAGTCACTTACAGTTTCCGGGAATGAATCCGGCGATTGAGTTAAAGCCACATCAGAAGAATGCGGTGGCAAGAATCCTTCTTGGAGGAAACACCCTGTTGGCACACTGCGTTGGTGCCGGAAAGTCCTTTGAGATGATGGCTGCCTGCATGGAGCAGAAGAGACTCGGACTTGCCAATAAGACGATCATGGTTGTTCCAAAGCCACTTATCGGTCAGACGGCATCAGAGTTTTTAAGGCTTTATCCGTCAGCAAATATCCTGGTTGCCACAGAGCGTGATTTTGAAAAGAGCCGCAGGAAGCAGTTCGTATCAAGGATTGCGACAGGTGACTATGACTGCATTATCATGTCACACTCGCAGTTTGAGAAAATTCCAATCTCGGCAGAGAGAAAGGAAAGAATGCTCAATGAGCAGATTGATGAGATCAGCTATGCGATTGATGAGATGAAGGAGCGTAACGGAGAGAGATGGACTGTAAAACAGATGGAAAGCCAGAAGAAAAAGCTGGAGGAACAGCTGAAATCTCTATCTGATGAGAGCAGAAAGGATGACCTTATAACCTTTGAGGAGCTGGGTGTGGACTCTATCATGGTGGACGAGGCACATAATTTTAAGAATCTTGCGATTTTTTCCAAGATGAATAATGTGTCAGGTATCAGCAGCAGTGGAGCAAAGAAGTCAACAGATATGCAGCTTAAATGTCAGTATTTATCAGAGATAAATGATGGCAGAGGCATTGTATTTGCAACAGGTACACCGATATCCAATACCATGTGTGAGATGTATGTCATGCAGCTTTACTTACAGAAAGCGGCACTTGAAGAGATGGGGATTTATCACTTTGATTCCTGGGCAGCGAACTTTGGTGAAGTGACAACAGCACTGGAGCTTACTGTAGAGGGAAGCGGTTTCCGTTTTAAAAGCAGATTCAATAAGTTTACGAATCTGCCGGAGCTTATGAATATCTTTCGTGAAGTAGCAGATGTGCAGACCGCAGACATGCTTGACCTTGATGTGCCGGCTCTTCGTGGAGGCAAGCCTATTATTGTGGAGTCGGAGCCTGACTGGTATGTAAAACAGGTCATGGAAGACTTTGTTGTGAGGGCAGAGCGTATCAGAGGCGGTGGAGTAGATCCAAGCGAGGATAACTTCTTAAAGATTACCCATGAGGCAAGACTTCTTGGAACAGATGCAAGACTGATTGATAAGGATGCACCAAATAATCCAGATGGAAAGCTCAATAAGGTAGCGGAGAATGTCTGGAAAGAATATGAGAAAGGAAATGCCAACGGTCATATAGGCTGCCAGCTTATTTTTTCGGACATCGGCACACCGGGACCGGATAAGGACTTTACGATCTACGATTATCTGAAAGAAACACTTATCCAGTATGGTATTCCGGCAGATGAGATAGCATTTATCCATGATGCCAAAACGGATGCACAGAGGGATGCACTTTTTAAGGAAATGAGGACAGGTAAAAAGAAAGTTCTTATCGGTTCAACGGACAAGTGTGGAACAGGTGTCAATGTGCAGACACACCTTGTTGCAATGCATCATGTGGATTGTCCGTGGAAGCCTTCTTCTATTGAACAGAGGGAAGGACGAGGCATACGACAAGGCAACGAAAATGAAGAGGTGGCAATCTACAGATATGTCACCAAAGGAACCTTTGATGCATACAACTGGTCACTTGTCGAGAATAAGCAGCGTTTTATCAGTCAGGTTATGACAAGCAAGGCAGTAAGCCGAAGCTGCGAGGATATTGACGAGGCTACACTTTCATATGCAGAGATCAAGGCGGTTGCTACAGGTAATCCTTTGATCAAGGAAAAGATGGAGATTGACAATGATGTCCAGAGATTAAAGCTCTTAAAGGCATCCTATGACAATCAGAGATATGGATTGCAGGATAACTTTATGATTAAGTACCCGAAGCTAATTAAGACAGCAACCGAAAAGCTTGCCAATGTAAGAGAGGATGTAAAGGCAAGGGATAAAGAGCTGATTGATAATCCAGAATTTGCCATTACCATAGGCAAAGCAACCTACACAGAGCGTGTGGATGGAGGAACGATGATGCTTGAAGCAATCAGCAAATGTAAGACCGGAGAGACAACTGCAATCGGCAAGTTCCATGGATTTGAGCTGCTTGTGGAAAAGAACTTCCTTGGCATCAATTATATGGTGCTTCAAGGAAAGACAGAGTACAAGGCAGAACTTTCCACAAGTCCGGTCGGCAGTATGGTGAAGTTGGAAAACCTGTTCAACGGACTCCATGAGAACATTGATTTCCTGGAAAAGAAGATTGAGCAGTATCAGAATGACCTTGAAGCATCAAAGACTGAGTATGACAAGCCATTTGCGTACAGCAAGGAACTGGAAGAAAAACTGGCTAGGCAGTGTGAACTGAATGCCCAGCTTGACCTTGAGAACGCAAAGGCTGTGGATGCAGACCTGAGCGGACCGGAGGAAGAAAGAGAAGCAGATGACAGGATGGAAGCTGCAGCAATTGTGGCAGAGGATAAAGGTGCTTATCCAGCCGACAGAGAGGGCAGAACACGATAGGAGAGTGAATAATATGAGCATAAGAAAAGTGGTCGCAGGACTACTGATTACAGCAGGGATTGCCATTATGGCAGTCCCTTTTTTCTGGAGGGCAACCGGAGAAAAACAGACAGAACAACTCATATGTGAATTTGAGCAGACATTGGAGGAAGATTACGATGAAGAAACAGATGTGGAGGAAGAGCAAACCTCCATTAGTAAAGAGGATGAAGCCATTCTTAAAGAAGGCGGTGTTATCGGCATCATTGAGATACCGGGGTTAGATATCAGGTATCCGGTAATGGAGGGAACCGGCAAGGGAGTCCTTAATGCCGGGATTGGTCATATACCGGAGACAGCAGGAATCGGAGAAAGTGGAAACTGCGTGCTTTGCGGTCATAACGGCAGCAGATATGGCACATTTTTTACACCACTAAGTCAGATATCCATAGGTGATGAAGTAATGATAACCGACAAAAATGGGCTGAAGCATATCTATGAGGTAACAGAGACAGAGGTAGTAAATCCATATGATAACAGCATCAAGACACAGGGTACAGAAAAAGAATTAACTCTTTTTACCTGTTCCCAGAAAGGAACCATGCGTTTTGTGGTCAGGTGCATTTATAAGGAGGCGGTGATGGATGAATAAGAGATACCGGTTAGGTGAGATAGAAGAGGCAGTATCGGAAATGGAGGAGTTAATCGGGCTTGAGGATGATATTGCAGAGATTGATGATGACTTTCAGATAGTCGTAAGCGGCTGGTCTGTGTATGTCGAAAGCCTGAATCTGACACTCAGACAGGGAATAGCCTGTGTATGGGATGCGGAGGAAGGATTATTTATGCCTGATTTTGATGTGACTATCGTGTATGAGGGGAACATTGAAACGGGCTACTCCAGAAGCGATGCTTCTGTCGTTAATGAGTCAGGTGAAAGTATGCAAGCATCCTTTCCTGCTGACTCATTATACTACGAGCAGGATGGAATGGTCGTTACACTTGGCAACTGGCTTAATGGCAGATTGTCTTGTGAACAGATAGAACAGCTTTGGTGTGAGCTTATCATACCAAAGCAAAACAAAGAACAAAAAGAAAGCGAGGAATAGCATATGAAGTATTCAATTAAGGTAAACGAAGTAAGAGCAAAAGAGGGCAGCAATATCAAGGGATTTGCAACAGTGGTATTTGGTGATTCATTTAAGATTACCAATATTGCAATCCTTGAGAATAAAGACAAGGGAGAGCTTTTTGTATCAATGCCTAGATACCGCTCCAATGAGCGTGATGAAAGCAATGGTGTGATCTATAAGGATGTGTGCAATCCTATCACAGCAGAGTTTCGTGAGGAACTCTATACCAATATCCTTGATGCCTATGCAAGAATCAAGGAACCGGAGAAAGAGGAGACACAGAAGCAGGACAGAACACAGGAAATGCCGGAATTTTCCGTAACTGTGACACCTTATGAGAGGGAAGGCAGTAACATCAAGGGACTTGCACGCATTTATTTTGAAAACAGTTTCATCGTAAATAACATCAATATCGTGCAGGGCAAAGAGAAAATCTTTGTATCAATGCCTTCTTATAAAACAAAGCAGGTGGACGAGCAGGGCAAGCCAATCTACCAGGATGTCTGCTATCCGGTTACAAAGGATTTCAGGGAAAAACTCTATAATGAGATTATCTCGGAATATGAGAAAGCAAAGGATAAGAGCAATGAAAAAGCTAGGGAGAGTGCTGAGAAACATCATGGCAATCCCGATAAAGAGAAGGACAAAGAGGCAACACCCTTTCGATAATTAGCAATCGGAGAACAGGGGCGGCCAAGGCTGCCCCATTTACAGAATGGAGGAAACAGAATGGATATGGAAGCAGGAAAAACACTTACCAATGAGGAGGTCATAAGGGAACTTCTCGAATTATTAAAGAAAAATGCCATGAAAGAGCAGGCAAACGATGTATTTGAGATATGCAGCTATGTGGATGGACTGGAGAAAAAGATTGATTCCATGACGGAAGAACTTACCAACATGCAGAACCAGATCAAAGAAATGCAGGAGGATACACTTGTCAATAATGCTAAAAAGGCATTGTCGGAAGCACAGGAGCGACTTAATAGCAGATGTGAGCATATAAAGTCGCAGGTATTGGAAGTGAAAGAACAGGTCAGGTCTACTGCTAAGGGCATAGTCGAAAAAGCAAAGGAAAAGGGAAGAGCTGCATTATACAGGGTGTCGGAGTTCTTAGGAATTAAGAAAAGACTTCTTGATATCCGAGAGAATGTAAGAGGTGCAATCAAGACTACGGATAAGGATATAGCAAAGACAGCACTTCTTGCAAAAGGATTTCGTGAAGCAGGGCAGACAGTAGCCAATGCATTCCGTACTTTTGCTGACAAATCGGAGGTAGATTACTCACAGAAAGAGCAGAAACACCCTCTCACAAAGGCGGTACTTACCCCTATGAAAGCAGTGAGAAAACTGCTTGTATCAATGGAGCTGCATCTGGACGCTTCGATTGATAAGCTGGATAATCTGGCGATGAATGTGCAGATAGATAAGGAAAAGCGTGTGGAGAATACGAAGAGTGAGAAGCAGAATGTACCTGACAGGGCAGAAGCAGAGCCGGAGAGAGTCAATGCTGAGATTGTGTATACTCCAATGGTGGCTGAAGCACATGAGTATCAGTATAATGCCGATGCATTTGAGGCTAGAGGTGGTGCCGATGTGAAAGTGGGGACAGCAGAGAAAGTATCGAAGGTAAGAGAAGATAAAGCCAGATAGTAATTGGGGCGTGGGAGAATATCCTGCGTCCCTATTTTATTGATTCTACACTATTGTCATCGCTACGGCAGATTGGTTATATACATGTGGCATTTTATAATAAATGACACACGTAATTGCGTAATAATATAATTGTGCGAGGGGAGTAGATAAAAATGAATGAGCACCTAGCAGCATTTGTGGGATACCTGACAGATAAAGAAAAATCGAAATCAACGATTGAAAGCTATACCAGATATGTCAAAAAATTTTTGAAATATGTGGATGGAAATGAGATAACAAAGGAGCTGGTTATACAGTACAGGGAGCTATTGGAGCGTGAAGGCTCTGCGTATTCCACGATTAACCTGATACTTATTTCCATCAATTGTTATTTTTTGATATTAGAATTTGATTTAAAGACAACTGACTGATAATCAGGTATTATCAGTCAGCTAAGGTAGACCAGAGGTTAAAAATTAAACTTATTTCGTGAATGTTTTGTTGTTAATATGTTTTTTTGCTTTGCCATAGTGACATGAGTGTAAATCTGAGTTGTATTGATAGAACTATGACCAAGCATTTCCTGAATATATCGAATGTCAACATCTGCATCTAACAGTGAGCTTGCAAATGTACGACGGAACATATGAGGTGTAATATGCTGTTCAATAGCAGCAAGAGAAGTGTATTTGTTAATCATTCTCCGTACTGTTTGATCTGACAAAGGAGTGCCTGACGGGTTTACAAAAAAATGATTAGATTGATTTCTGATGAATATATGTTTTTATATTCAAGCAATATTTTTTTGACATTTGTATTTTCAGCAAGCAGAGAAAACAATGATTAAGGATAATGCAACAAAGAATGAGCCTGCAAAGAGCGGAAAAAGCCGATAGAGAAAAGTCCTCTTGAATTGAATTAAGGTTTGATTCAAGGGGACCTCAATAGTTTTTTGAAATTCCCGTGTGAGGGGGAAAGTTGATTACAAACAGAATAAATTACAGCAGTGAAAGTGACGATACAAATGCAGGAAGAGCAGAAATGTTCTTCCTGTTTTTTAACAGAACTTCAGCAGCTGGCGGGGGAAAGGAGACAGTATGGCAAAGTTCTTAAATTATGAGGACCGGCTGGAGATAGAAAGCGGACTAAAGGAGCACATGACTTTCACAGAGCTTGGAGAGAAACTGGGAAGGGACAGGACTACCATCACAAAGGAGATCAGGAACTATTCCATCGAACAGGACACCGGTTATGGAAGTTACCCGCATAATACCTGCAAGTACAGAAAAGCATGTAAGAGGAAAAAAGTATGTGGGACAAATGACTGCAGGCATCCACTGGTAGCTGTCTGTAAACAGTGTGAACTCATATGCAACCGTTACTGCGAGCATTATGAAGAAGAAATATGTACCCATCGCTTTAAACCGCCATATGTATGCAACGGATGCAGTGAAGTAAAGAAGTGTACGCTGACAAAAACTGTTTACGATGCTCTGGGAGCCCAGAGGCGGGCAACGGATAAGATATCGGAATCCCGAAGCGGGATCCTTGCTACGGAAGGGGAAATCGCCAGACTCAATGAAATCCTGGTGCCGTTGGTAAAACAGGGGCAGTCTATCCATCAGATCTACCTGACACATAAGGATGAACTGATGTGCAGTGAAAAGACCCTCTACAACTACGTGGATGGATGCCTGTTTGATATCAGGAACATAGACCTGCCAAGAAAGGTAAAGTACCGTCCGAGATATAAAAAACCGGAGCTGAAAGTAGACCGTGGATGCCGTGTGGGAAGGAATTATCATGATTACGAAGTATATATGGAACAGCATCCGGACACAGCAGTGGTGCAGATGGATTCCGTGATCGGCAGCAAGGGAGGGAAAGTCCTGCTGACGATATATTTTGTAAATGTGTCACTGATGCTGGGGTTCCTGCGGGAAGCGAACACCTCAAAGTCAGTGATAGATATTTATGATGAACTGTACCACCGGCTGGGAGGGCAGGATTTTAGGAAGCTGTTTCCGGTCATCCTGACGGATAACGGAAGTGAGTTTTCCAATCCCAGGTGTATAGAGAACGGACCGGATGGAAAAGGATTTCAAAGGACGAGGATCTATTACTGCAATCCAAGTGCGCCGTACCAGAAAGCAGAGATCGAGGTGGGACATGAATTTATACGCAGGATCCTGCCGAAAGGAAGAAGCTTTGATGAACTGACGCAGGCAGACGTAGAGCTGATGATGAACCATATCAATTCCTACCGGAGAAAGAAACTGAACGGAAAAAGTCCGTATGAAGCGTTCAGCTTTTATTATGGAGAAGACCTGGCGGAGAGGCTTAGATGCCACGAGGTTGCAGCCAAAGACATCAACCTCACCGCAAGACTTCTCAAAAAGTAACCAGAAGACAGAATAAAGCACAGACCGCCGGCTGAAATAGGAACAGCAGAAGACGTGAATTATGGCTTGCAAAATTTGTAAGCCAAAACTGACGTCCGGTTTTTGTGCAAAAAAATACTCTGCCATAAGGTGATTATATCATAAAAGCAAGGGAAAAAACGGGAAAGTCATTACAAAAGTGGAAAGTCGGGTACAAAATTTGCAGGTCGCTTTCAAAATGTGAAACTCGTTTACAAAACGGGAATCTCGGATGACTATTGAACCATGATGAAATCAAAAGTTATATAATATTCCTGATTCTGCTCCAAAATTCCCAATTCTGCAATAACACTTGAACTTTACTGCAAGACACGGATAATAATTATGGGATAATATCTGAAAAAATTGATGACCTGCCGATATACACACAGAGTAGACTATGATATGAGGAGGTGAATGCAATGTTATCAATAGCAATATGCGATGATGAAGAATATTTCCGAATAACCGAAAAGCAGCTTATATTAAAATATATGGCAGGGAAAAACTGCGAATGTATGATTGATATGTATGAGTCAGGAAAAGAATTATTAAATCTGAGAGAAGAACTTAATCAATATCATATTATTTTTCTTGATGTGAATATGGAAGAAATAGATGGAATAGAGACAGCAAAGGAAATAAGGAAAATAACAAAAGATGTTTTTATTGTTTTTGTGACGGCTTTTATTACATATGCGTTGGAAGGATACAAGGTGGATGCAGTAAGGTATCTCATAAAGGATCATGAAAGCCTTGAAAAAGCAATGACAGAGTGTATGGATACAATCCTTGAAAAAATGGATTATGAAGAAAACGAAATGACTTTTGATTTTCAGGAGGGGAAAACAACAATCAGTCTGGAAAATATTCTTTATATAGAAAGCAATCTGCATCGACTGATATTTTACATGGCGGGTGAAGATGCAGTTCATTATACAATATATACGAAACTGGATGATGTAGCAGAATCACTGCAGAATAAAGGCTTTTGCCGGATTCATAAAAGTTATCTGGTAAATTTGAAATATGTAGAAAGTGTGGAGCGTTACAGGGCTGTGCTTTCAAATGGAAAAAGTCTTGCAATATCAAAGGCGAGATTTTTAGATACAAGAAACGAATTTGCTTGTTACAGAGGTGAAATTTAATGGAAATGCATATTTTTGGAGTGCTGTATACAGTGCTTTTTGTAATATTGTGTGTGATGTTTATCGGGACTTTTTCAGAAAAAAGAGACCTGTCGGGTAAATGGTGCCGCTATGCTGTCATCGGAGCTATGATTTTGGCAGACTACTTTATTTCCGTAAAACTGGATGGTGACATTATACTGAAAGAAATAGCAATCATTGTGACTGGAACGCTTTTTATGTGTTTGTGTTTCAGACAGCGGTGGATAAAAACAGCAATCTTTGTTTTGTTATATCAGGGAATCTGTTTTGTGACGGATTATATTTCTATTATAATGCTGTCTAAATGTTTTCCGACAATTACGATGGAACGTTTATCGGAACCACTGATAAATGCAATGCTAGGAATTTTAAGCCAGATGCTGCAGGTCTGTTTTATTATGGTGCTGCGAAGATATGTTGTAAAAAAATCCTCGGAAATGCTTACCACATTAGAATGGGTAAGATTTACAATCTTTCCGATTTATACAATCATTGTCCTGATTGCACTTCTGACAAATTTTGAAATTCCGGAAAGTGATCATCAGAAAAATATATTGATCTGTATCGCATTTGGACTACTGGTGATGAATATTATTGTTTTTTGCCTGATCAATGATATATTGAAGCGGGAAGTACAGATAACAGAGAACCGCTTATTGCTGGAGCGGGTTAAAAATGAAACCGGAATGTACCGGACGATTTCAGAAAATTATGATAAACAGAAAAAAAGAGAACATGAGTATAAAAACCAGCTTGCACTCATTGCAGCGTTAGCCAGTGAAAACAGAGTAGACGAGATCAATCATTATCTGAAGCAATACAATCATGAAATCATGCAGCACACAGATTTCATTGATACAAATAATGTAATTGTCAATGCAATATTAAACTCAAAGTATCAGGAGACAAGGGAAAAAGGCATTGTATTTGTTGTAAAGGTAAATGACCTGTCGGATTTGAGAATAAAAGATGAGGATATTGTTCTGATATTGTCAAATTTATTAAATAATGCGATAGAAGCATGTGAGCAGTGCGAAAAACCAATCATAAAAATGAAATTTGTAAAAGAAGAACATCAGATTGTCCTGTCTGTTGCAAATACATTTTCAGTCACCCCGGTAATCGTTGGGAAAAGATACATAACAACAAAAACTAAGGAAGCAGACAGACATGGGATCGGACTGGAAAATATAAAGGAAACCGTTGGAAAATATGACGGTTCCTGCGTGATAAAACATGATGATGATAATTTTAAGGTTGCAATTTTAATACATAATCAGGAAAAGTAGATGCGATTTATAGTTGTATCTACTTTTTTATTTCCAATTCTGCTTTAAAATTTCCAATTCTGCAATGGATATACAGAATTAGACAGGAAATGACGAATAAAAAGATAAAGTGAACTGGAGATGATGAAGTCATGACAGAATATATTGCAAATATGTTGACAAAGAACATGTATATGGATGGTCTGATTAAAGAAAGCGAAGAGAGTATTTATTCATATTCCATACAACTTATTGTTGAAAAGATAATAGGATTTTCGGCTATTTATATGATAGCGTTATTTCAAGGATATTTTTTTGAAACTGTTTTATTTACTATATCTTTATCAAATTTAAGAAAGTGCACAGGTGGGTATCATGCAAACAGTTTTAGAAGCTGTTTTATTGGAACGGTAAGTATTTATCTTATATATATAAAATTGATATACCCATATCTTCTTAATAATATGAAGATAAATATGATTATTTTTCTTGTATCGGCAATGGTTATTTTTGTATTAGGAGCAGTAAATCATCCTGGCATGGATTGGAATAAGGAAGAATTCGAGGAAAATAAGAAACTTGCCAGGATAACAGTATTTGTGGAATTGCTAGTTGTTATTGCACTTACATATCTGGGAATGGCAGAAAAATATATTCTGTTTATGAGCTTTGGAATGATCTTGTGTGCAATTTTATTAACACTGGGAAAAATAACTGGACAGGAGGTGAAATGTGATGAGTAATAATATTAAGAAAGAGTTATTAAGCTTAATGCAAAAAGCTGTAAAACTTGAGGTAGAGAAGAATGGAAATGAAGCTTCTCGCTATTGCCCGGTTATTTTGCATCAGCCTAAAAGACCTAAAAAACTGAAATAGGTAATGAAAATATTACTGTGTAAATGGAAGGAGAAAATGATGAAAAAAATAAGAATATTAAGTTTGGCTATGGTATGCAGTATGCTGTTTTGCACACCTATAATGGCGGCAGAAATAACAACTACTGAAGATGCTGTAATTGAGAATAACCCAGAAGTAGTTACTGAGTCTTTGGAGTCAGTTAAGTTAGAAGAAATGTCTCCTATGAGTTTATCGAAGGAACAATATGATGTCTTGTCTGATGATGAAATCCAAACATATGGAACAACTCCAGATGATTATGAAGAAAATGATTCACCTACTACAGCATTTCCATATAGCAAGGTTGAAACATTAACGACTCAAGTAACCAGCAATAATGATTTATATCGTTTAGGAATGAAAGCGGCAGGGCTTCATTCAGAAACAGATGAAGATTGGTTTTACACTTCATTAACTGCGGGTGAAACATATTTTGTAGATTTACGAAATGTTGGACGCAGAGATTGGTATATAGAATTATATTATTTGGGTGAAGATTTAGATTCCTCATATTTTTATTCAACAAATCCTGAATATAATAGTGTTTATAAAGGAGCTGCTGAAAAATACTTTTATTTTACTGCAAAAGATACCGGTAAATTTTACATAAGGATTTGTAGTGGAAATGATTGGGTAGATTCCATGTATTATTTCTTCTATGTTGGTCCTGCTATACAAACTTTTGATATTGTAGATATGCCAACATATGGAGGGGTAAATCTTTTTGGAACTGCGTATCAAACTTATACATGTGATTTGAGAAATGCGTTTCCATCTACAACGGCAATAATAAATATTAATTTATCTGATTCCTTCTCAAAAGGAACATGTTCACACCTGAGTAAATATATGAGTGCAGGAGGAAGAACATATTACAATACACCAGGTGACAATGCAATTAAGGGCATAACCAATGCTTCAATAGGTCAATTATGGACATTTGGAGCAAAATGTTCACAAAATACGCATAGTGGAGTGCATTGGTCGGGAAGAATTAATGGAAAGTTTAAGTGTATTATGGAGCCATATCCGGGTAATGAATTAGATTTTTAAAAAGTATTTCATGTAGGAGTCAGAGCATATTACTGACTCCTATGCAGAAAGGAGAACAATTTTATGAGTATAACGAAAGTTGGAAGTTCCTATAATTTCATTTATAACACAAAGACAGGTAAATTATCTACAAAAGATGGCAGCAAAAATGAATTTGTTGATTTTTGCAATGGAGATGTAAAGGGAGAAGATACAGAGACACTGAATCATTTTGATGAGCATACAAGATATCAGTTTACAAGAATGCTGTTTGCATATGGAACCGGAATGACCGGACAGAATCCTTTTGCCAATGATGAGAAAGTCGAGATTACAGCGGATATAGACAGTGCAACCCATACTTCCTTTTATGTGAATGGGCAGAAAGCGTTTACGGCAATTACGGGTATGTCATATCTCCCATCCGAGATTCAAACCTTTGGAACCGTACAGCAGCCATTTAAAACCAGAGGGTACAAACCATATGATCCCAGTACAAACAGTATCACGATTGGGGTTGGAAGCAGATTTAATCTTGGAAATGGATACAGCATGACGGTACAGGAAGATTTTGTCTGGGGCGAGGGCTATGGAAACGGAAGCAAGGCAGATGATGAAAGATGCAATATGATGATAGGTGGTCTGAACTCCCTGATACATTTTGCGGATCAGCAGTATTTTTCAAGTATGACAGATACATACACCGATTATATTTTAGATTTTCTTGCGTCACAGGGAGTGGATACAAGCAGAGAATTTGTGATAAACGGAACACATTGCGAACTGGTAAATGGGAAAATACGTGAAGTTGGTAACGATTATGTGGTGCCTAGTTCCATTCAGCAGAAAGCAGTGAAAAGATATGAAGAAAGTATGTCACAGCTTTTGAATGGCGGAACTTGGTATAGATGGTCATAAAAGTAATAGATCACTTGGACCGTTATGGAGAGTGAATAGATTCCGAATGACAGAGGAATGAAAATAATTGGAGATTGTGATGATGCTATCAATATCATATTATATTAATCCCAATACAAGAGCACTTACATCTAATTATAAAAATACAGTTATTAAAGATAAGGAAGCATATAATGGGGCGATGTCGCAGCACTTACTAAATCCGGTAGAGGATCTGGCACAAGCGTTAAAAACACCAATAAAATTGGCGAAGGGTGCTTCACTTAGCAGACAGAATAATTCTGTTAATATTGCAGAAGGACAAAGTATTCGTGTTAATGGAGGTCATGTGCTTACGGTTACGGCGCATGGAGTAGAGGTATCTGGTGGAGATAATCCGTATGATACAGAATCCTATGTAAAAGCATAAAGAATGGCAGGTGCATTGGCATCAATGCTACGAAATGCAGGTGGGACAATGACTACTGTAGCACATTCAAAGGAGGAATATGCCCAGTACATAGAAGGAATTACAGATGTTATGTCTTATCTGGGTATAGACACTTCTAAAGATTTTACGGTCAATGGAATGAAATATAGCAAAAATAAAGATGGCTGGTATGAGTCAGAAGCGAACAGTGAGGCGCAGACGGCATATGAACAGTTAAAAGCGAATAACAGAACCTATCAGTTTGCAGACGAAAAAACCAAAAAACAGATTGCTTATATTAGCGATTATTACCTTCAAACAGTGCCGGAGAGTGTAAAAGCGGCGTGGCAGGAAACTTTAGAAGAAACGGGGGTTAATCCATTTCAGACTGATTTATCCAGTACATTAACGCAGCTATCTGTGGAGCAGGATTTTCTGACAGGTGGTAATGACAATATTTTTGGAGAAACGAAAGAAAGTTGTTTGGCAGCTATCAACAAAATATTGGAGAGAATAGAAAATCCATTGGCAACAATGACAGAGGAAAGGACAGCATATCTGCAACAGGAAAAAGAATTTTATACAGTGTTGGCATCCAAAATAGGAGAATAATTTTATGCATGATGCAAAAATGATATTGAAATAGGAGGAACAGAAGTATGTACGTTGGTTCTGATTTAAATACAGTATCTTCATGGTATGGTCAACAAAAAGGCAATAATATGAAAGCCCCTGCATCTGCGGAAAAGACATTTTATACGGCTGAAACACCAAAGGTATACCAGATATTCACAACAGATAATATGTTGTGGACAGGAGGTAATGGTACAGGTCTTTCTTATTGTCTTAAATATGCGGATGATTCGACGGATGAAAATCCTGTAGTGTTAGCGAAAGGTGTGGATGAAAATGGAAAAGAGTTTGAACAAAGAATATATATAAATGACGTTAATCCATCAAATGCTACAGTAGTCGAAATGCGTGCATTGGAGGCACATTACAAAGTGGAAAAGCAGGGAGGTTTCACGTCTCTGCCACTTGAAGCTGGTAATATGGGACTTAACGACAGAAGAGATTTTATCGCAATGTTCAAAAAAAGCATAGAAGATTTAAACAAATTGGGAAGGTTTGACTTATCGTTGCTTTGGACGAAAAGTATGGATGCTTATCTTGATTTGACAAGTGCAAATAGTAAGTATAAATAGTGCTTAGTCATTTGAACATAGGGAAAAAAAGAGAACTTGGATTACATATCATATTGAGGCTGAGAGAAAGCCAACAGGTGACACAGTCGGAAGAACTCCGAATAATGAAGAAAAAATGTGGAAAATAAAATGAAAAAAGTTTATCGATAGGGTTTCAGTATGATTCACATGATACAGATTATAAGGTAGGTGGTATAGTATGGTTACTGTAAATAATTCTGACTATTATAATAACATTCCAGCTGGCAGGGATTTAAACAACCTGCCCAATAATTCCAACACTGGTACAACTGTAGGTTATCAATATGATGGACTTACAGAGGAGGATCGTTTCGTACAAAAAGTTTTGCAGGAGCATTATGATAAAGCGTACAAAGAAAATTTGTCTCATTCTGATCCAATGGCATATATCGAATCAAAATATTGTGATGTGACCTCACCTAATTTTTGCTCATATATGACAGAAGATCAGCGTTCCATAGCTTACCGCAATGAGAAAAGAATGTTACAAACAGGAGGAAAATATTCGGCTGGATTTGCCCGGTATGATTATGCATTAAGGAATTACAAGGATGTATATACAGGTGGTTCAAGAAGTGTTGGTTATGTACGCAATACTGACAGGGAAAAACAGCATGCCAGAAGTGTTGTAAATCAGCAAATTTCAAATCTACTTTCAAAGAATGGGATATCAATATCAAAACAGGCAGATTTGGTATTTTCTATTGACCCATATACATATCAACTAACGGTGTCGGGAAATGCAGATAGAGATACATTATCGCAGATAGAAAAATTGCTGAATGAAGGAGATAATGCAAAAAATATTTGGACGCATGCGTGGATTTGTATGCATGATGCAGATAATGAAATTGTTAATTCGCAGGCAAATATGACAAAGGCAAACCAATATTCTTTATGGCATGAAGTGTATGAGACAACCGGGTATGATGCACGCAATGCGACATATAAAAATGGTACTTTTATTGCAGAGGATGGTACAGATTTACTTGCATTGTTTAAGGAAAAATCTAAAAATGGTGCAGGGTATGAACTTTATTCTAAGAGATGGCTGCAATATGCTAAAAATGGCTGGAAGAAAGAAAATGATTTGGTATTAAAAATAGGCTTTGACAGCAGTGGATTGTATGATATAGGGCAGGAAAAAGGATATGGAGCAGCACAGAATATGTGGATGAAAGGTGTTAGCCAAAGTATGTTTGAAGCTAGAGTGTGATTAATGGGGATCTCTTTTTCAAATATAGGAACAGTTGGAAGGGAACAGCTAATTACTTCTGGTAGTAATGGAGAACCAAACTGGTCTTATATTCCATCGAAAGGAAAAAGTACAAAAAAAGTGAATAACAGAACCTATCAGTTTGCAGACGAAAAAACCAAAAAGCAGATTGCTTATATGAGTGGTTATTACCTTCAGACAGTGCCGCAGAGTGTCAAGGCAGCATGGCAGGAAACATTGGAAGAAACTGGTTTTAATCCATTTCAGACGGATGTAACCAGTATATTAACGCAGCTATCGGTAGAGCAGGATTTTCTGACAGGTGGTGATGACAATATTTTTGGTGAAACGAAAGAAAGTTGTTTAGCAGCTATCGACAAAGTATTGGAGAGAATAGAAAATCCGTTGGCAGCAGTTACAGAGGAAAGGGCAGCATATCTGCAGCAGGAAAAAGAATTTTATACCGTACTGGCATCTAAAATAAGAGAATAAAATGCCGGGAGGAATTTAAAAAATGATTGGAAGTATAGGAGCGGAGAGCCGTTATTCAACAGGTTATAACAACCTAAAACCAAATCGGAACCAGAATAAGTGGGCTGACACTTTGGCTCAGACGGTGGATAAGGAGGATATTAGCAGTAGAGCGGATATCAATCGTGCTAAGAAAAGTACAGTGATGGATTCTTATCTGGCACTGTCAGGAAAAACGATAAATACTTTGAAACAGGAATATTCAGAGTACGAATCCGAAAATTATAGAATCGTACCCGATAATGAAGCTGAATGTTTTGATATATACAATAAAGACGGGGAGCGTTTGGGGGCATTTTCCTATTCTGATATAAAAATAAGACAGGATGAAACAACAGGAAAGCAGTTTTTGATTTCTGAGCATGGAACGATGAGTTACGATGCCCTGGTATTAGATGATGAATTAAAAGATGCATTGCAGAATGTAATGGATAAAGATTCGCTGGATGTGGAGACTTTGCAGGGATTTACATTAAATACACATTCAGGTACCGGCATCCAGTATTTAGTAAAAGACGGTGAGGAAGGCAGAGGTGGCAAGGTTCTTCTGCAAAATGAAGCGGATCGGAAGAGGTATGAAGAATTAGCGGAGATGTATTTTGACAAATACCCTAATTTAATTGAGAGTCGGGAAGAAGGTTTTATCTGGGCTGATTTAGAGATTAGAGGAATGGCAAAACGGACAGATCAGGGAATTATATCCATAGGAGCTGATGGAATGTCATACAGTGACAATGAAAATTATAAAAACAATTGGAGTGTCCGGTTTTCTGGTTCTATGTATGAAAAGCTGTATGAATGGCTTCAGAATAACAAGGATAGCATGGAGGAAATCCATAAATTTTCTACATGGCAAAAGGTTTTTGACGAAATTGGTGGAACGTATGAAAGAGTCTGGTCGAAAGAAGAACTGGATCAGGGATATTTGAATAATTGAAAGAGGTGACAATATGAAAATATTTAATTACATGAATAATACGAATTCAATAATGGAAAAAAATACTGATAAAGTACAGAAAGGAAATAGTCAGACAAACGAAAAACATACAGTGGGGCAATCAGTGAAGCTTTCGATTTCTAATGAGGGATTGGAGTATTATCGTAATCGTATACAGCAGAGTGGACAGGAAAAATATGATGATGTGGTTCAAAGAAAGGAACTGTTAGCGAGTAAAAAAATCAGTGATATTGATTATAGTTATGAAATTCAAAAGAAGGCAGCACAGCAGAATCAAAATGTTGATACAGGAAAAAGTGCCTTAAATATTACTGACAAGGCAAATAATTATGTTAAAGCATACGCAGAATTATATGATGAAATTGTGAAGGGCTATGAAAATGGAACCAGAGAAATATATGTAGCTGATGAAAATGGACCTCGTAAGCTTACACGGGATGAAGAATTAAGCAATTTAGATGTAGCATATAAGAAAACGGTGGATGATTTTGTGACAATGGAGACAACAAATCAGCATGCCCGTGGAATTATCGGTGAAGAAATGAATAAAATTTCAAAAATTACATCAAGGTCTGCATTAGCGTCAGATTACATTGGGGAACAGAAAACAAAGGGAAAGGACGAAATCCCAGAAAATTTAATTGAGAAAATGTATGGTGCAATCACATCATTTAAGGAAAAATATACAATGATTCATCATAATCAAAATCAGTTATCGCAGTTATTGATGAGTGTTAAAATTTAAAGGCTAAAGATTAATGCTTTGGAAGAAGATAAGTTTACATTGATGGAAATTAAATACTCAAGCCATTCGATATGATTATGACAAACACAAATGTTAATAATATTATTTTGAAATATTATTATGGAGGTATTTACGATGAAGAAAATTATATCTTATTTTTTGAGTGGAATCGTATTATGCACAGCTCTTCTTGTAACTCCTGTATCGGCAGCAGAAGTTGCACCGGCAGAAGAAACAATAACTATAAATTCTACTGTATCAGTGAGGGCTACAAATTATTGGACTAAGACAACAACAAAATTAAATTCTGTATATGGGACAGCATCAAATATTTCAACTGTTTCATCAGGGTCTGTAAGTGGATCAAATCCTCAGATTTTAAAAATAGAGGTGTATAGTAGGGTTAGTTCAGGAAGTGATTCGTTTTATTTATATGTAGAAGATGGCAATGGAAATGTTAATTATACAACAGTAAGTAAGAGTGGAACAATAACAATTAATGATTTTAATGGTTTTGATCCGTCAGGCAAGTGGAAAATATGGATTGTTACAAAAGGAACAGTTTCAACATCCACTGAAACAATAAAAGTATATTATACATATTAAAAATGTAATGTGGCTACAATTTTGTATTATAGGAGAGAGTGAAATATGAATGTAAATATTAACAATAAAAATTTATTTTCGCAAAGTTTGCTAATAAACAAATTCTTCTTTCAGAAAAATTTTTCACACAAGCAGACTGGGATTACGACCGTAGATTCTGGGTGTCAATATAGAAATAACAATTATTACTATAATAAAGATGGTGTACCTTTTTTATCAAAGGATCAGGCAGACCGTTGTATCAATGGTAAGGATTGGAAAAAGATAGTGTCTGTATCGGATAAGGTGAAGTCGGATTTAGAAAAGGTTGTAAAGCAGGATTTTATCAGTAGCAATGGTGCATATATACCAGAAGAAAGCAAGAGACATGATGTAATCAAACAGTATTTGAATACGATTCCTTCTGAACAGCGAAATTCCGCTTCGTGGACATTGAGCAGAATGGCTGGAGATTATGCTTCAAGAATGGAGACACTGGTAAAGAAAAATAATCCTGGATGGAAGCCGGGAGATGCATTTGATACAAGTATTTTAGATCAGATGGATGATACTCTTGGTGGATTAGATTTTAAAGTATAGATGTAGGTGAGAGAAATCCAACAGGTGGCATAGTTGGAAGGACTCCGAATAATGAAAGGAGATATGTTAATATGGCAGTTACAGGAATAGGAACTTATGCGTCATATACGAATAGTTATGGCAATACACAAAATGCTGGAAACAAAACGGGCAGGACATATAAGAATGCCCATGAATATAAGAACTATTTAACACAAAAATACGATTGTTTACGAAGCAGGGATTATTCCGTAAATATAAACAGTTCTCTTTTGTCAAAGGCTATGGGAGATGAAAAGACAAAACAATGGTTGGAGTATAATCTATCTTTAATACCGGAAAGTATCGAAAAATTGAAAGCTGCTCAAAGTGCTCGTGGCTGTAAGGTACTGAGTGTAACGGATACAATAAATGGATATGATAGCATAACAGAAGAAGTACTGGTAACAGATGAGGTTGATCCGGGAACAGAAAAAGCAAGGAAAGAACTTGAAGAAAGACTCGAGAAAAGGAAAGCAGAAAAGAAAGAGACAGAGGAACGGCTGGAAAAACAGCGTGCCGAAAAACAGGAGCAGGAAGAACGGCAATATAATCTGAAAATTGATGGAAAAGATGTGGCAGACCTAACAGGAAAACTGGTGGAACTGCTAGGTACTTCAACTTCTACAGGAGTGACAGAAAATGGAGTTTCGACATTTGATGTGCTGGCATAGAAACTGATATGAGTATGCCGGGATGTATTGACATGCAGAATGTATTTTTATTTCTTTCAGTGGGACTGGTTGCGATTAACCTTATCCTTATGGAGTTCATGCAGAATACCATTGAAAAAGAAGAGAGAATAAAAATTGCGGTACTTACGGAACAAAATCAGAAAAATCGTATTGCAGATTATCAGGACCGGGAAGAAATCTATGAGCGTCAGCGAAGAAAAATGTACGATTATAAAAATCAGCTTTCCACAATCCAGACGTTGATTAAGAATGGACACACAAATGAGGCACTTTCATTTACGCAGAAGCTGACAGAGAGCATAGCAGTTGAGATGTCGGCAATCAACACGAACCATCCGGTGGTCAATGCTGTTTTAAACCAGAAGTACCGCAGCATGCAGGAGAAACACATAGCGGTTATCCTGAAAGTAGGGGATTTGCAGGAGATCTGTCTGGAAGAGGAAGATATTGTGATCCTGCTCTCCAATTTACTAGATAATGCAATCCGGGAGAGTGAAAAGGTACTGAAAAATACTGGAAAAGCGGTCATTCATCTGAAATTAGAGTGCGAAGATCATAAACTGATATTTGCGATAAGAAATCCGGTGACAGAAAAGGTGGAAATTGAAAATGACACGATAAAGAGCAAAAGAGGGGATCATCACGGCATTGGGCTGTTAAATGTAAAAGCAGTTGTGGATAAATATGGCGGCGACATGGTGCTTTCCTGCGATGAAAATGAATTTAAGGCTGTGGTTATCTTGTAAAGAGATGGTCTTTGTGTGCGTAATATGGTCGTTTGATGATATGGGACTAGGAGAACAGGTTATTTTATCCGATAAAAAAATAGAGGAAATAAGTATGTTATGAGAATTTTAAAGAATGAATATGATAAATGGATAAGTATATATAGAGGTTAAAATATATGCAGAGAAGGTAGAAAATATGAGGTGAATTCATGGGAATTTCGATTTCAAATGCAACGAGTTCTGCTATTACAAAATATAGTGAATCGCTGAGAAGTGGAGAACCTGATTGGTCTATGATTCCAAGTGCAGGGAAAAGCAATAAGTCACAGGCAGAGTTTGTCTCTGAGATTAAGGAACTGGCTCAGAGAGCTGCCAACACTACGAGTAAAACGGAATTAGAATCTATTCACAGGCAGAGAACAAGGTTATGTGCAGAATACATATCTGATGTATCCCCTGACAGAAAGGCATTATATCAGCAGGCTAAAAATGCGGTAAAAAGTCAAAATGGTAATCCGAAATGCAAAGGAATCGGAGAATTATCATTGCTCGATTTTCTGGAGAGGGCAGAGGGGAAAAATAACAACCTTGCGCAAAAGAAGTTTGCTCTGGCGGGAGGAGGCACACTGGAATGTCCGATTCTGACAGGCGAAGGATATGGTGCCGACATTTCTTATCAAGGAACAAAAGTGTTGACCTATCTGGGAGATAGTTATGGATGGGGATGCGAAAGAACTCCGGCTGAGCGGGAAAAGGAAAGAGAATTTTACGGAATTTACTTCAATGAATACCATACGCAAAAGAATGCCCAAAGCTCAGAATTGAAAGAACTGCCGAACTATTTGGAAGAGAAAACGTCTTTTGATAGGAAAGCGTAAGGATATAGGTAAGATAACAGGTTTAATATGTGAGGTGACTTTAATGAAAGATTTTTCATGGAAAATTTTTGCTATAAAAACAATAATTTTTAGTATATGGGGTTTAAGTACACTTCCGTTCCTTTCAATTATTGTTCAATATATTGACTCAATAACTGGATTTAGTTCTGGAAACGGATATCATACCAATCACATGGATTATATTTTTGAAAGTCCTCTTGTTTATATGAGAGTTGTTCTTTGTATCAATATCATCCTGGCAATCGCTTACTTGATATATTGTTTTCATAAAGCAAAACGGGAATGACTTTTAAAGAAAAATTAAAATAAAGTAAGGAAAGTTTATATTATAGACAAGTGTTTCGGGACAGAAACTGCGGGATAGCATTATATACAGACACAGAAAAGACATCATCAGACAGACATTCAACATTCATAGGATAGAAAATCTCTTGAAAAATGAAAAGATTGTGTTATAATACATTTAACAATTAAGCTAAATGTTAAATGAAGGAGGGATAGACTTGGGAATGCAAGACACGCTTCGTGCGATTGCCGATCCTACAAGGCGTGAGATACTTAATCTGCTCAAACATTCACGGTTGTCAGCCGGTGAGATTTGCAATCATTTTTCGATTTCAGATGCAGCAGTTTCCCGACACCTGTCCGTTTTAAAGGATGCTGATCTGATTCGTGATGAACGTGAGGGAAAATTTATCTATTATGAGCTCAATGCATCTGTGCTTGAGGAGATTATTTTATGGATTAGTGAATTAAAAGGAGAAGATGACTATGATCAGACAACATAAAAAAATGATTTTACTCACATCAATTATAACGCTGTTTCCGATTTTTATCGGCTTGCTATTGTGGAATCAATTACCGGATTCGCTGGCAACACATTGGGGAATAAATAATGGACCAAATGGGTATGCATCCAAAACATTCGCTGTGTTTGGACTTCCGCTCATTATGTTATTGGGACATGCAGTGAGTGTGATTGCAATGAATATTGATCCTAAAGTAAAAAATATCAGTGAAAAAGTATACTTTGTTATCTTATGGATTATTCCATTGTTATCGCTTTTCATTTGTAATGTACTCTATGGATATAATTTAGGATTTCAGTTGGATATGGGATTCCTGTGTGGTCTGATGATCGGAGTTTTTTATCTGATTTTGGGAAATTTTATACCGAAAGTAAAGCCAAACTATACGATTGGATTTCGGATTTCGTGGGCATTATGCGATCCGGAAAACTGGTATCGCACGCATCGGTTTGGAGGAAAATGCATGGTGATCGGTGGGATTATCATGATTGTTACAGCACCATTCCAAAATATGTGGATACTTATTGCACTTATTCTCGTCCCTTGCATTTTACCGGTAATCTATTCTTATCTGTATTACCGCAAGATAATTTCATAATTATGTTATTCCATTTTACATTCAATCAGCGGGTAATATGCCCGCTGATTTTTTCGTCATTCATCCAGAGAAACTACCGATGGCAGGTGGTATATATTTTATTTATGCAATGTATGGTCTTTGTGTGCGTAATATGGTCGTTTGATGAGATGGGGCTAAGAGAACAGGTTATTTTATCCGATAAAGGAAATAGAGAAACTGAGCAGATTATTAACATTGGAAAAGTTATAATTTTTTGGAATAGAGATGGGAGGATGTTTTATGTCAAAGATTACAGATTATGCTTTTTTATTTCAAAAAACATTCGGGACATCAGGAGAAAATGTAATAGGCAGTTTTCAGTTGTCTCAGTTGAACAGCAGTTCTGTTCAGTCCCAGTTAAAAGCTGCCGGGTATACGCTTGAAAAATATGAGAGAATTTACAGACAGGCATTTTATGATGCCGCAAAAAAGGCTGATCCTAACTGGGAAAACAGACAGTACAATTCAGATAAAAAAATAAAGCAAAGGTAATGAAATGAATAATCAATTTATACAAGGAGTAACATTCGATTGGGATAGAATTGATAACAATAGTTATTTAAAGAGAATTGAGGCTTTTTTGGGTGTTGAAAAACTTGATTTCAACAAACCGGTTACTTTTTTTGTTGGAGAAAATGGCAGTGGCAAATCCACTTTATTGGAGGCAATTGCCGTAGCACATGGTTTTAATCCTGAGGGTGGAACAAAGAATTATGTTTTTTCCACGCATGATACACATTCAGAATTATGTGATGCGATAAGAATTTCAAAAGGCTATCGGAAGGAAAAATGGGGATACTTTCTTAGAGCCGAAAGTTTTTATAATGTTGCAACGCAGGAAGAAGAATATGCAGATTTTAAACATCCTTCGGCTAAATATCACGAGAAGTCACATGGAGAGAGTTTTCTTGCGTTAGCACAGAATAATTTGCGGCCAAATGGTTTGTATCTTTTTGATGAACCGGAAGCTGCATTGTCACCTCAGAGACAGCTTACATTGTTAATGCAAATATATAGATGTGCAAAAGAGGGAGCGCAATTTTTTATAGTTACACATTCGCCTATTCTGTTAGGCATACCGGATGCAGATATCTATTGTTTTGATAATGGAAGCATACATTTATGCGAATATGAAGAAACAGAGAGTTATCAAGTGACAGAAATGTTTATAAACAATAGGCAGATGTTGCTGGATAAATTGTTGATAGAGTAAAGAAACAATGTGTTAGGGCACAAATATGATAAAAACAAAAAATATTTCAGAAATGTTGACTTCTTTAATTGAGGAGTATCGTTTTAATAAAAATACTCTTTCAAAATATTTAGAAATAACTGAAGAAACAATAGATGGAGTAGTAATGGGCAATGTGGAATGTTTGCTAGTTGATCCTGCATTGCGTCTTAAAATACTTAGTAAAGCAGGATTTCTGTATTTTGGAGCGATTGAAGATAAGGATAGGCAATTAAGCGGTTTTTTGGAAGTGCTTGTTTCCTATCATGGCATATCCAAGCTAACGATAGCAAAAATGGCTGGTGTTGAGGAACAGGATATTGACAGGCTTTTAGCCAATCCACCAGAAAAAGTTGAAATCGAAGTAAAATATAAAATTGCTGTGACGGTTATGGAACTGCGATTTTGGCTAAAAGATTGTGAATCACCGATATAATCGGGATTTGTGAGTAGAGGGCACTTATGAAAAATAAAAGTATCAATCAAGTTTCCATAATAAATGGTGAAGATGGTCCCACAAGTGTTTTTATATTTGGAGAAGCTCAAAAGCAATCTCTAAAGATTAGAATCCGAAATGCTATCTATCAATCCAGACGAAAAAGGATAGAAAAGAGAATAGCGGCCAACCCGCATACCCTTGCGGAAGTGGTGCAATACGCAAAGGATCATTATGATTTAGTGGAAATCAATCCTGCCGCAACAAATTGGATAGAACGACAGAAAAATCTAAAAGCTAGTTTGATTATGCAGCATAAACCAGAACTTTTGGGCCAAAGGAAGGATATTCCAAAACCAGATTTTCATAATGAAGAATCTGTTAAAAATTTTTTGAATGAAATGGAAATTAGAAATAAATTGATTGACCAAATGCCTGATAATGTAATTCCCATGGATTTTCATTTATATGAAATAAAAATTGGTGAGGATTTAATGGAAATAGAGGTAGATTATACCTGGAATATATTTGGAATATCTTACTCTGGAAATAAGTCGGTCATAAAAAGGTTTAAGAAAATAGCCAGAGATTTATATTGTTATTATGGTGTCAGTGAGGAGGATATAAAGAACCGGACAAAAAGATATTCTTCACTGGTAACGGAATTGAGTTCATAAATAAGCAGTTAATTTAGCAACAACTTGTTGCAGATTCTAAAGTTATCTTGCATAATTAAAATATAAAAGATGTATATAAGGTCGGAACAGAGACCTTAAACCTGTTCCAGTGGTCGGGATGGAGACCGAAAACCCATTCCCATTGCGGAAAAATCTAGTCTGGGCGTTTTTTAGTCCAGTGAAAAGGAGGTCAAACATGAATATAGGTAGTGAGAAACAGAGAGACCGTGATGAAAAAGTTGTGGAGATAGAAATTGAGAGACTTCACGATTTTAAAAACATCCATTTAAGGTTCAGGCTGACAGCCAGATGAAGGAGCTGCAGGACAGCATCAGTAAATATGGAATACTAGACATACATTTACAACAAGAATGTGTGAAGCTGGAGTAAATATAAAGGTCATTCAAGACGCACTCGGACATTCAGATATTTCAACTACACTGAACATCTATGCTGATGTTACAAAAGAAATGAAAGCGGAAGAGTTCAAAGGATTGGATATCTACTTTAAAGTATAATATTGGACTTCACATACAGAAAGAGAACATACAGAGTGTTGTGTGTTCTTTTTTTCGTTGGATAAAAAGAGAAATGCTTGAATGGGATATCTTTATGTATCTTTAAACGCCCAAATTAGAAATATTACTCTTCTTCAACTTTGAATAATAACTATCCGCAGTATAAAGCGCCGCCACCGGATTATGCCCCAATACAC
>OLWQ01000079.1_pt1 | contig 57697 bp, 30 predicted proteins | sample 1673981 | NCBI WGS metagenome assembly OLWQ01 (sample SAMEA103958136, study PRJEB25191) | human gut metagenome | reverse complement strand
CAGATCCTTTTGCCATAATCGTGTGTCTCCTTTCGATATCAGACAATCGGAACTGATGAAATGCTTCTTGCGTGTAAGTATCTTATGGACAAGTCCATAAGCCAATTCGCCGCTCGTCAAATCTGTAAACAGCCTGACTCGCTTGTGCTCATTGTATCATAACTCCGGTTGTCGTTCTATACCGAATCGGAATCCTCATACAAAACTTCTGATAAAAGATTTTCAAGCCTTTGTTCTGCCATTTCCGGTTTCTTGGAATAAAGCCTTACGATATCTGCCATGTCGTTAAAGGCATTAACAGTGTGGGTGATCTCCCGGAGAAACATAATCTCGTTATATTCATCATTCGATTCAAACCCCATTACTTTTGCAATATCAGCTTCATTCGTGTTGCCCTTGTAATTCTTGCAGGCAAACTGGAATGATTCCAGAAACAGGTTATATTGCTTTAACATCAACAGCAGTAAATCTTTGGAAAAAGCATCTTCCTTTTTACTAAGGTCGAGAGGTAACTGTTTGAGAATATCGCCCATTGCATCACGAATCTGTAATTCTTTCTTATCCGTAATATCGGTTTCGTATTCATCGGTTTCCCCTCTGAGCCATTCAATAGATACATGAAGTGCTTCCGAAAGACCTTCCAGCACCATCTTTTTGGTATTGTCAATCGAACCATTCTCATAACGCAGGATTGTGGAAGCGGTAACTCCCATCTTCTCTGCAACATAAGGCTGTGTCAGATTTAATTCCAGACGACGCTGTTTTGCCCTGCTGCCTATCAGCTTGCGTAGTTCTTTATCTTTCATGCTGATTGCCTCCTTTTTCGGTATGTATGAATTATAGCATGTACCTCACATAATTGCAATATGCAATATAATAATTATTTTTAAAATTTCATAACGCTTGACAACACAATATAAAACCGCTATACTAACAGCACAACAAAAATTGCATAATGCAATTCATAAGGAGGTGACAAGATGACGGAAAGAAAGATTGCATTATCCATCGAGGAAGCAGCCGACTATACAGGAATTGGCAGAAACACTTTGAGAAAGCTGGTTGAATGGAAGAAACTTCCGGTATTAAAAGTCGGAAGAAAAGTCCTTATTAAAACTGACATTCTGGAAAAGTTCATGGAAGCCAACGAGGGGCGAGATCTGAGGGATAAAGGAAATGTAAAAACTGTCACAAGAAATGTGGCAACTTAAAAAGGCGGCTTCCTACGAAACCGCCAAAGGTTCTATCAGACCGAAGCCATGATATACCTACACGCAAGAGGATTATACCATGTGCTTCTCCTGATATGCAACCGGGAACTAATGTTTATCTTGTCGGAAAAACATCGACAAGATAATGCTCCGCAAGGATGCACCACGATTCTGATTGGAATTATGTCAACAGAGCTGACCAGAATCGTGTGCCAAATCTTAGCAGAGCAAGATTTGATTATAAGAGAAAGGATGAAGACGATATGGCGAAATCAACAAAGACTTATGAAGAAAGAATACGTGCATTAGAGAAAAAGGAACAGGAAAGCATCGAAGCTACCAAAAAGCTCATTGCACAGCGAAAGGAACTGGAAAAGAGAAAGAAAGCCGAGGAAAGTAAAAAACGAACCCACAGGCTCTGTCAGATTGGCGGTGCGGTGGAATCGGTTCTTGGCTGTCCGATTGAGGAGGAAGATTTACCAAAGTTGATAGGCTTCTTAAAAAGGCAGGAAACAAACGGAAAGTTTTTCTCAAAGGCGATGCAGAAAGAGCCACTTACAGATATGGAGGAAGTGTAATGGCGGAGGGAGTGGTTTTTCCATTCCCTTCATTGCCTTTGAATGAAGGGCGCACTTATGGACAACCAGAGGTCGTCCTTATAAGTTTGCCACAAGTGGCAACCGGTCTGCGCTTACGCTTGCCGGGCTCGTTCCGTCGGCGGGGCTTTCAGCCAGACCTGCTCATGCCGCAGGGGGCACTCTTGCGCAGAGGGCGTTCCGACAGCTTCACTCCTGCCAAACCAGAAGAAGATGCTGTCGGAAATCAATGCCGGATACGGCAGAAAGGGGGAATCGTATCATGGCGATATTTCATTTTACAGTAAAGATTGTCGGACGCAGTAAAGGAAAATCTGTCATATCCACATCGGCATATCTTAATGGAGATGTGATGAAGAATGAGGAAACAGGCAGGATCAGTTACTATACTTCCAAAAAGGAAGTTGTCTACACCAGTCTGATGATGTGCGAAAATGCACCTCCTGAATGGCTGCATGTACCGGAAGAAAATATAAAAAGGTTTCAACAGTCTATCCGTTATAAAAGAGCGGACGATAAGGAAGCCGCACTGGAAAAGTTTAAAATCACATTTCAGAAACAGCGGCTATGGAATGAGGTCTTGAAGATAGAAAAAAATGCAGATGCACAGCTTGGACGCTTATTTGAATTTTCCTTACCGAAAGAATGGAGCAGACAGGAACAGATTGATTATACAACCGAATATATTCAAAAGACTTTCGTGGACAAGGGAATGTGTGCCGACTGGAGCATACACGACAAGGGCGATGGAAACCCACATGTGCATTTACTTGTAACCATGCGATCATTCAATCCGGATCACTCATGGGGCAACAAAGAAGTCAAGGACTGGGATTTTGTCAGAGATACTGACGGAAATATCGTGGTTGATGAATCCCACCCTGACTGGTGGCAGGATAAGAAAAATCTTGACCGGCATGGAATCCGTATTCCGGTACTTGATGAAAACGGAGTACAGAAAGTCGGGGCAAGAAACAGAAAACAATGGAAACGGGTTCTGACCGATGCTACCGGCTGGAACAATCCAAAAAATTGTGAGTTATGGCGAAGCGAATGGGCAAAGATGTGTAACCGACATTTATCCATAGACAATCAGATTGACCACCGCTCTTATGAAAGACAGGGAAAATTAAAAGTCCCTACTATCCATGAGGGTGCAGATGCAAGGAAGATTGAGAAAAAATATCTCACCGGACAGATAAGGAAAGGTTCATGGAAGGTAGAGGAAAACCAGATGATTAAAAAACAAAATGCACTACTGAAAAAGGTAATCGCAACCTTTGGTAAGGTGTCCGGTGCATTGTCGATGTGGAGGGAGTGGTTGAATGACATTAGAAGAAAGCAAAGAAGTAATTCCCATGATGGAAGAAATGATTACACAGATCGAGGAACAGCAGAATATCATGGCAGAGATGCTTCAGGAGATACAGGAAAAGGACGAGAAGCTGATGTGCTTTCAGGAGCAGGAAGAACGATTGCAGCAATTAGAGAAAGAATTATCAGAGCTGCTTCAAATCTTACCGGATACAGAAGAACTGTTGATACTTCTGGCAGAAAAGACAGACCAGATACAGAAACTTACAGACGAGAATCAGCAATGGCAGGAATTGGCACAGAAATTAAACAGCGAGAACCGATTATTGCAGAAACAGAACAACGAATTGCTGACCTTGAACAGCAGATAGAGAAAGCGAGGGATATAGATGACAGAATACAAAAACTCAAAGAGCGACGCCAAACTGGAAGAACTGCTACTGCTGACGGAGCAGATGCAGGAAGAACTCGACCAGAAAGACCGGACTATCGAGGAACTGAAAGTGCAGCTCGACGAATCGCTGACCTTGAACGAGAAGTTAAACAGCGAGAACAAAGCAGGGAACATTCAAGCCTTAAAGAACGACTTGAGGAAAACAAAAGAATTATTGCAGAGCGAGAAAGAGAAAACGCACGCTGCCGAAATCATGACAGAGGAATGTCAAGATAAGCTAAGGCAGGCAGAACAGGAACGGGATTATGCACTCTCCCATCAGAAAAAAGTAGAGATACCGGTTGAAAAGCCGGTATTCTATCAAAAGTGCGGGAATTGTAAACAGACAGCTTATCTGAAAGCTAAGGAAAAGTATGATATGCAGAGGGAAAAACTGGCAGGCAGATATAAAACAAAAACAGCCATGTATGAAGCATTGATGTTTCTGCTGATATGGTATTCCGTATCAACTACTCTTTTTCAGATGATACGGTCAAAAATATTTATTTCTGATTGCGTGGTATTCTTTGATACAATCGCAACTTTCACACAGACCATTGCTGGCTGGGTTGTACTGGCAGGAAAGAACGTGGCACAGATTAGTGATGGAATATCCAATCCTGTCGTTGCTGGAATTATAAACTGGCTGATAAGAATATTGATTTGCGGTGGATGTCTGGTGGGTGTGGGAATACTTTTGGCATTCATCGAAATAAAGATTGCAGGGCTATATAAGAAATACTGTTGGGATATGATTACCATAATGGTGATACTCGTAAGTATGGCAATAGCAATCTATTTCGCAGATTGGATAAGGACAATATTACCAGTCAATCTACTGTTTCTATTGTTATTGGTACAGGTAATATATGTCGTGATAAGATGGTATGTGAAAGGCTGGCGGGAAACAAGGGGATATTACTAAAACATACTATACCATGCCTAAAACTGTTAAACAATAAATCGGCATAATTGGTCATTTCATGATGCAAGATAAAAAGACTGATTATGTCGATATACAGATTCTGTGAATGAATGAAAGTGGATAACTTGTTTTGTCCGAGCAAGGGAACTATAATGTTTTGGTAGAAGTAAAAAAGACAACCATTTGGTTGAGAAAAAAAGATGCAGAAAAACCTATTGACGGAAGAATAAAAAATCAAGGAGTAATCATGATAGAAAACAAGATAATATTGATTGAAGATGATAAAGAAATAAGAGGAATGATAAACGATTATTTATCAGGAGAATTTGAAGTGACAGCTTTTAATGATGGTATGTCAGCTATCCAGAAAATTACAAGCTATGATGAATATGCGCTTGCGCTTATTGATCTTATGTTACCGGATATAAGCGGGATGGAGATTATTAAGATAATTCGTAAAGTCAGCAAGATACCAATTATTATTATTACTGCTAAAGACAATGATATAGACAAATCATTAGGATTGAATTTGGGTGCTGATGATTATGTGGTAAAACCTTTTTCACTCATTGAGCTTACTGCTAGAATAAAGGCTAACATCAGACGAGCAGGAACCTACCAGGCGTTACCGAATAATTCAATTATCAAAATTAAAGATATAGAAATCGACCCTCATAGTCACATGGTTCAGCGCAAAGGAGTAACCATAGATTTAACGCCAATTGAATTTCAAATTTTATACATTTTAGCAAGCCATCCGGGGCAGGCTTATTCAAAGGAAAGGCTATATGAACTGATTTGGAAAGAACCATATTTTGGAAATGAAAATGTGTTGAATACACACATCAATCGTCTTCGCTTGAAATTGAAGAGCAATGCAGAAGACAGTACAGCCTATGTTAAAACTTTATGGGGCATTGGATATAAGATGGAGGAGAAATAGATGATGATTTTATTTGTGGTTCTTTCATTTGTTATGGTTTTTATATTGATCTGGCAACAGATACAGCACAAAAAATTAGTACGAGAAATTGATTATATTACAAGTAGGCTTGATACTATTTCTGTCATTTCTGAAAATGGCTTTGTACTTATACCTACAGATAATGATAGTATCAAGAAATTAAGCGCTGCACTTAATAAGCTGCTTCAGGATTTTTATACAAAAAAGTCACAATTTGAGCAGAGTAAACAGGCAATGGCGAAAGTCCTTACAAACATCTCTCACGACATCCGAACTCCACTCACTGTTCTAAAAGGAAATAGTGAAATGCTTTCCAATATAACAAACACTTACTCTGCATCTGAAAATGTTCATGCTATGGCTGTTAAAATAGACCAAAAGGCTGATGATTTAATCTCAACAATTAACGACTATTTTACAATGTCTAAAATAACTTCTGGAGATTTTTCTATTAAAATGAAAAAGGAAAATATATCAAGGATTTGCCAAGATACAATTTTGGACTACTATGACCTTCTTGAACAGAAACAATTTGAAGTCAATATTCAGATACCGGATACACCGATTTTTGCCTATACAGATAACGAGGCATTACAACGCATTTTAAAAAATCTGATAGACAATGCCATCCGACATGGTGGTGATGGTAAGTATATTTCTTTAAGGCTCACCACATCAAATGGAAAAAACATTATTGAAATAGAAGATCGAGGAGATGGGATATCACCACAGCAGCAAAAACAGATCTTTGAAAGGAATTATACAACAGCCCGAAAAACTTCCGGCAGTGGTTTGGGGCTTTCAATTTCAAAATGTCTTGCTGAACAAATTGGGGCAGACTTAGAAGTTTATAGTGTACAAAATGAGCAAACTATTTTCTCAATCATCTTGAAAAAGTTAGAAAATCGTTAGATTTATGACAGAGAAAAGAGAAGTCCATTTTGTATAATGGCAGCTATAAAGGAGGCACACAAAATGGATTATATTATGGAAACCGTAGGTTTGCGAAAAGCCTACAAAGATAATATTGTTGTAGACGATGTAAATATGCATATATCTAAAGGGGCAATATATGGCTTTGTTGGTCCAAACGGCGCAGGAAAAAGCACGGTTATGAAAATGATTTTGAGTCTTATCCAGCCAGATGCTGGAGAGGTTCAGCTTTTAGGCGAAAAAGTTACCAGTCACAGTTATGAAATATTCAAAAAGGTTGGTTCTATTATTGAGAATCCATACTTTTACGATAAAATGACTGCCAGACAAAACTTAGAGCTGCACTGTGAGTATATGGGATTTCCCAACAAGGAACGAATCGATGAGGTTTTGCATTTGGTGGACTTGCAGAATGTCGAGAAAAAACAAGTTTGTCATTACTCGTTGGGTATGAAACAACGACTTGCTATTGCAAGAGCTATTCTGGCAAAGCCAGAATTTTTGATTTTAGACGAACCGATCAATGCTTTAGACCCTGAGGGGATTCGTGAAATGCGAACCCTTTTTCAACGGCTAAATCAAGAAGATGGAACAACTATTTTTATATCCAGCCACATTCTATCCGAAGTGGATCTTCTTGCTGATACGATTGGAATTATTCAACACGGAAAACTCTTAACAGAATTACCTATCGAAGAAATCCATAAGCATCAAACAGATTATATCAGCTTGCAGGTTGACGATGTGACTCGTGTTGCTGCACTGCTTGAAAACATGAGAATCACGAATTTTAGTGTATTAGATAAAGAATTTATCCACATTTATGATTCTGATATTTCAGGTAAAGCTCTGTCAAAAGCCATCATTGAGAACGGGATTGGTTTGGAGAGCATGGGACGCAAGCAAGACACACTGGAAGATTTCTTTTTCCAGCTTACAGAGGAGGAAAAATGAGATGACACATTTGATCAAACTGGAACTGAAAAAATTTGGTATTGCACAAAATATTATCTTTATGTTTGCCGCAATTCTTTTCAGCATCCTTTTCATTACAATATCTTTATGGGATAGCATGACAGACCCCAAACAGGTCAAAGACACATTTGAAAGCACATACCTTGTCATTGGCTTATTGATGTCATTCATTTTTCTTGTGTACTCGTCGGTCTTAACGGCAAAGCTGGTTATTGGAGAATATAATCATCGAACAATTACGATTATGTTTTCTTATCCTTTAAACAGAATAAAATTGATTGCCAGCAAATTAACTATAATCATGGTTTATACAGCGATTTCAATGACGATTGGATATATCTGTTGTAGCAGTTATATTATATTTGCGGATAAATCCTTTAATATGCTGGAGGGAACATTTCAACCATCAATGCTCCGAACATGGATACCAATGGCAATAACCACTGTGATTATATGTATGGTGCTGTCTCTGTGGTCATTTATTATTGGCATGATCAGAAAATCTGTTCCTGCAACAATCGTTACTTCTTTGATTGTTATTGTGTTACGGCAAGTTATTATCACCAAAAACACAACCAATCAGGAGTCCATAATGCAAGTTATCTTAGTTGCTATTGTTACCGTCATTGCTACACTACTTATCTTTAAAAGAAAAGTGCCTGAACTATATTGATTATTTCTATTTTTACAAATGGTAAAAGAAAAAGCCGTCGCAAAGCAGATTCAATTTCATGTATTTATATAACGGCGGCTTTGATTTTTAAAGTCAATGTTTTTAGTGATTACACAAACAGATGACAACTTACATGTATGTGGTAGCTGACGTAAGTTTGGATTATTTTAAAAGATTTCCAATGAATCTTCCGCATCTACCCACATCTGCATATTCCCATCCAGATATAATCGTACATATTCAAGCGGTTCATCAATTGCAAGTGCATTTAATGCACAATCTGAGCCAGGCGTAGTTTTTAAATTCTTTTCTGCTTCCCAACAGTCAATGCGGAGCATATAGCTCGCAGAGGTATAAACATCAACACTATTACGTTGTGGATTGTATTCTGCAAATATTGTTCTCATTGTATCAAATCTCCTTATCATTCAATCAATCATTTCTTACAAAAATCAGAAGCGTTTCAATCAGTTCACCATGTCATTTTCATTTTGTGCTATAATGTGTTATCAGTTTTTTTGCCCTTGTATTTGCCCTTATCAGAGTTCGTAAACACTGGTGGGACGATATAACACAAGGGAAACAATAAGGGAAAGCTCACCTGCGCCAAACTTAGTGTTTTCAAAGGCTTGAGAGATATTTGATAATAAAATATAACAATTATTAAATCCCTTGGAATACATGAAATCTCAATTCCAGTTTGCCGTACTTGATCCCAACAGGGCTTGAGGCGGGCACGCCCCGACAGGAAGCTGTCCCAAAGAGACAAAAATTTTCAAGAATTGAAAATTTGCGGCCACGGGACGATCCGCGCTCTTGTGAACAATAGAAAAACCAGAACTGCATGGCTGATTCAGCGAACGGTTCTGGTTTTTCTTGACGGGCGAAAGCCTTTCTGATAGGGTAAAGGCAAACTGGAGAACTGGCGCCCGACGCACTGCGTGTCGGGCGCGGGGAGGGAAAAGCGTGGAAGAAAATCTGTTTCGTTCCATCCCGCGGGTGGACGAGCTGCTCGGTCGGGACGAGCTCAAGGTGTCGGCGCTGCCGCCGGTGCTGCTGCGCGAGAGCGTGCGCGAGGAGCTGGACGCGCTGCGAGACGAAGTGCGCGGCGGCCTTTCCGCGCTGCCGGAGACAGGCATACTCTGCGCGCGCATTCTGGCACGTGCAGAGGAAAAGCAGCTGCCGACGCTGCGCTCGGTCATCAACGCGACCGGCGTGACGCTGCACACGAACCTTGGCCGCGCCTGCCTGAGCGAGCGCGCGGCGAACGCCGCGGCAGAGGCGGCGAGAGATTATTCGACGCTTGAATACGATGTGGAAAACGGCTGCCGCGGCTCGCGCTATCAGCACGTGGAGGCGCTTTTGTGCCGCCTGACGGGTGCGGAGGCGGCGATGGCCGTGAACAACAACGCCGCGGCGGTGCTGCTCATCCTGTCCGCGCTCGCGGGCGGGGGAGAGGTCATCGCCTCGCGCGGCGAGCTCGTCGAGATCGGCGGCTCGTTCCGCATTCCGGAGATCGTGACGCAGTGCGGCTGCACGCTGTGCGAGGTCGGCGCGACGAACAAGACGCACCGGCGCGACTATGAAGCCGCCATCGGCGAGCAGACGAGAGCGCTTTTGAAGGTGCATACAAGCAACTACCGCATCGTGGGCTTTACCGAATCCGTACCGCGGGAGGAGCTGGCGGAGATCGCGCATGGGCACGGCCTGCCGCTCATTGAAGACCTCGGCAGCGGGGCGATCGTCGACCTCGAACCGTTTGGCATCCGCGGCGAGCCGACGGTGCAGAGAAGTCTGCACGCTGGTGTGGACGTTGCGTCGTTTTCGGGCGACAAGCTGCTCGGCGGGCCGCAGGCGGGGCTGATCGTCGGCAGAAGGGAGTACATCGAACGGATCAAAAAGCACCCGCTTGCGCGGGCGCTGCGGCTCGACAAGATGACGCTTGCCGCGCTGCACGCGACGCTCAGCGCCTATCTGGATGCCGAGATCGCCGTGCGAGAGATCCCGACGCTCGCGATGCTGTCGGCAAGCGAGGATAAGCTGCACGCCAAGGCGCTGCGGCTGCAAAAGCTGCTTGCGGACACGGGCGTTTCCTCGCAGCTCGTGCGGACGGGCGACGCTGTCGGCGGCGGCAGCGCTCCGGCGCAGGAGCTCACCGGCTGGGCCGTCGCGCTTGAGCCGGGGAGGCTCAGCGTGGATGAACTGGAAGAGAAGCTGCGCCTTCGCGCCAAGCCCATCGTCGCGCGTATCCACCGCAGGCAATATTTGCTGTGCGTGCGCACGATTCGAGAGGAAGACTTTGCCGAGATCGCCGCGGCGGCTGCGGAGGCCATCCGATGAAGCATGTTATCATCGGCATGGCGGGTCATGTCGACCACGGCAAGACCGAGCTCGTCAAGGCGCTCACGGGCGTGGACACCGACCGACTGGCCGAGGAGAAAAAGCGCGGCATCACGATCGACCTCGGCTTTGCGCGCCTCGACTTTCCGGACGGGAGCTGTGCGAGCATCGTCGATGTGCCGGGGCACGAGAGGTTCATCAAGAACATGCTCGCCGGCGCGGGCGGTGTCGACCTTGCGATGCTTGTCGTGGCGGCGGACGAGGGCTTCATGCCGCAGACAGTCGAGCATCTGGACATCCTGCAGCTGCTCGGTGTGAAGGGCGGACTCATCGTGCTGACAAAGGCCGACTTAGTCGACGAGGACTGGCTGAACATGCTCGAAGAGGACGTCAAAAGCCGCGTCAAGGGCACGTTTTTAGAGGATAAGCCGATCCTGCGCACGTCTGTTCGCACGGGCGAAGGCGTTGAGGCACTGCGCGAAGCACTGCACGACTTGACACTGCACGCGGAGGAAAAGAGCGCGCGCACGCCGTTCCGCCTGCCCATCGACCGCGTGTTTTCCGTCGACGGCTTCGGCACGATCGTCACCGGCACGCTCATCGACGGGCACATCGCCGTCGGCGACGAGGCGCAGCTCATGCCGCTCGGGAATCAGTGCCGCGTGCGCAATTTGCAGGTGCACGGGCGCGACGTGTCGGCGGTGTACGCCGGACAGCGCGCGGCGGTCAACTTAGCGGGCATCAAAAAAGAGAGCATCAGCCGCGGCGATGTGCTGTGCAGGACGGATTCGATGCAGCCGTCGCTGATGCTGGACGTGAAACTGCAAAATCTGCCGGATTCTAAGCGGATCATCGAGAGCGGCTCGCGCCTGCACCTCTACCACGGCGCGGCGGTGCGCCTTGCAAAGGCGGTGCTGCTGGACCGCGACGCGCTGCGTCCGGGCGAGAGCTGCTATGCCCAGCTGCGGCTGAGCGAAGCGCTCGCCGCGCGGCAGGGCGACTGCTTTGTCGTGCGCTTCTACTCACCGCTCGAGACCGTCGGCGGCGGGGTGATCCTGGACGAGCATCCGTACCGGCACAAGCGAAACGACGCGCGCGTGATCGCCTCGCTCGCCGTGCGCGAGAGCGGATCGGACGAGGCAAAGCTCGTGCAGGCCGTCGGCGAGCGCGGCGCGGATGGCATGACGCTTGCGGACCTTGCCGCGTGCTTCGATGAACCGGAAGAAAAACTGGTGGAAATGCTCGCCGTGCTCTGTGCGCGGGGAAAGCTCGTCGAGATCGCGCCGTCGCGCTATCTTATATCGTCGACGCTGGACAGGCTGTGGACAGACTGTGAGACGATGCTGACAAAGTACCACCGCGAGCATCCGCTGCACGCGGGCATGCGCCTCGCTGAGGCGCGGCAGCGGCTTCTGCGCGGCAAAGCACGGGAAAATGCGGACGCGATTCTCGCCTGCTTTGCGCGCGAGGGAAAACTCACGCTGACGGCGGAGCACTGCGCGCTTGCGGACTTTTCCGTGCATCTGACCAAGCGGCAGAGCGCCATCCGGGAAGAGCTGCTGCGCACCTGCCGCGCGGCGGGAATTCTTGGCAAAAAGCAGAACGCGCTCTGTGCGCTGTTCGACAAAAAAGACCGCGTGGAGTGCGCGCGCGTGCTTGAGAGTCTTTTATCTACCGGCGAGCTTGTGCTGCTCGCGCCAGAGCTCTGCGTCGAAAAAAGCGTTTTGGATGCGGTCGACGCAAGGGTGAAGGCGTGGTTCGAAACGCACGACACGCTCACGCTGGGAGAATTCCGCGACGCGCTCGGCACCTCGCGCGACCATGCGCTGCTGGTGCTGGAGTATTACGACCGGCGAGGGATTCTTCGCCGCGAGGGCGATGTCCGCAGGCCGGGCGCGCAGTTTGGCGAGATAGAAAAATGAGGCGGCTTTTGTCGCCTCTCACATGGGAGTAGATGGGTGCTGGTGTGCCCCCCGGTCTTCAAAACCGGTGAGAGGGGTGAAGAGCCTCTCGGGTGAGTTCGATTCTCACATGCTCCCGCCAGAGCCTCGCGGCCGTGTGCCGCGGGGCTTTTTGAAAAATGTGGATTTCCCTCTTGACAGAACGGAGGGAAGCTCATATAATACTACTGTTCGCGGCGTGAGCCGTACAACTTCATATCCGGGTGTAGCGCAGTTGGTAGCGCGCATGGTTCGGGACCATGAGGCCGTGAGTTCGAATCTCGCCACTCGGACCAAGTAATGATAATCCGAACTACATTATCCAAGTGGGTAGTGTGTTCGGATTTATCATTTCTATTGAATATGTGCTTTGATGGACAAGGGCGGGACTATCACCCCGCCCTTGTTTTTTTAGATCTTTTCTGATATTTTGTGTCTGTCAGACAAATCAAAGATTTGCAATTGAAAATGAAGTAGTAAAAGAATACAATACCTTTATTATTCATGTAACAAGAAAAGGTTGTAGTATAGGTTTACATTCTTCAGAAAGAGAACTAGATACTCTTTATAAAAAACATAAATTTGATATATCGTTAGTAAATAATGGTACATTAAAAGAATTATTTAATAAATGTAAAAATATTGTATATGGCTACTGAAATTAAGTTTTGTAAAAACTGCGCAGATAATAAAATTACACATGAGTTTCAAGATGAAAAATACGGAAAATTTATTCGTGTTTTTAATATTGGAGAGAAATCAGGTACTTCTACTTGTACCATTTGTAATGGCGGTAAAAAAGCTAAGAAATAATGAATAAAATTATATATAAATATCCTCTAGATTTTACTTATCCTCAAACGATTAAGTTACCTAGTAGTGCAGAAATTTTATATGTTGATAGCCAAAGAAATACACCTACAATTTGAGCTATAATAGATACAGATGATAAATCAACAATAGAGGTTGATGTTTATATAATTGGTACTGGTCAAGCTTTTGATGCTAGTAATAAATTATATGTTGGTTCATGTATAACTGAAAACGGACTCTTTGTTTGGCATATATTTATTGATTATTCTAAGAGCGAAAATATAATATTACCAGGTGTTGATCTTTAAAAAATAAATTGTTTTACTTCTATGAAAAATCCCCTTACTTGCTTAATTGCGAGTAAGGGGATTTCTTTTGCCTCTATCTGCTTATGCGGATAGAGGTTATTTTTTTAATCTAATTTATCTCCAATATACTTAAGATCACTCATAAATCCAAATGTACTTGTAGCTCCTTCCCAGAGATTTTTATCTCCAGTAATAACAGCTGTACTTTGATTTACAATATTCTTAATAATAGAGTATGCAGGTGGATTTAAGTCTCCTGCAAATTGTGCAACAATATTTTGAATTGGACCATCTTGAAATGATGTATATAAAGCCATAGCTCCTAAGTGTCCTAATGCTCCTAATTCTTCTTTATTTTCTTCTGAAAGGAATACTGCATATATCATCCACATTATTAGACTCATAAATATTAAATCAGTTAAGAATAAATAAAAATTAGCCTTTTTAGTTGGATTAGCTCATAATGCTTTAAATTCATTATAATCCATTTTACCTATAGCTTTTAGAAAATCAATCATAGAATAAGCAATACCTTCAATAAATCTTCCTTGCCATTCTACATAAGGAGTAGCTGTTTCTCCTTCTTTTACATTTGTTTCAAGATCAACTCTTGTAGTAGGTAACCCATTTTCTTCTGTTGATTGAATCATTACATAACGAACTCCATTTTCATCAAATTTTTCTACAAACTTACCTTGATCATAAGTTCCAGGTTTAAGAATCCATTGTTCAAGTTTAGCAGAAAGGAATGTACGGAATTGTAACATCATAGCTCCCATAAACATACTTTTAGCAAGCATCTGAGTATTTTTATCATAGTGTCCAAAACAAAGTTCTGCAAAAGACTTAATACTTGTTGCTTCTCTAACAGTATAGGCTCTAGGTAATGGTTGTCCTTTTTCAATATTTCATCCTTCTTGATTGAATTGCTGTCTATAAGCTTCATATAATCCTTCTTGTCTCTTATAAGCTTCAGAATTTACATCAGCTCCTGCAGCAGTAAACACATTAAAACGTTTATCCTTCTTAAAGTCATATACTAATTCATCATCTGAATTTAAACTATATGCTTCTCAGCATCCATCATGAATCATTTTTGCAATTAATAAGCCCATTCTATGATATACATCAGGAGCTCTATTACAAACATATAACATATCAGAATTAAAGTTCTTAATACCATTACGAGATTGACTGAGTTCTTTTTGAACTATGTCGGCGTCCATATTAGCCATACCAAAGTCTGCATTTAAAGCTTCAACTTTTGTTAAAGTAGCAATACGCTTTGGACTATCTTTAAAGATAATTCCTCAAGCTTCAGCTAAATCCTTTCCAGAAAATTGATCTTTTCCATAAGCATTTGTCATAGCTCTACTAATATGAATTCACATACCTTGCATCATTTCTCGAAGTCCAGATCTTAAGTTAAGACCTAAAGCAGTAGCAGTAGTAAATTTCTTAATTGCAGCTAAAGTTTTATAAACAGGTTGTAAACCTTTATCCATAATAGGTTTATTATAGATATTAACTGTTAGATACTTATCAAGAAATTCAAGTAAGTTTTCTGCTTCTTGTCCATACATTGCTTGATTATACTGTAATGCTATTTTAATTCCTTGAATTTGAGGAATAATATCATTGTATTCTGCTTCTGCAACATATGCATGAATATAGCTTCTTAATAAATCTTCGAGTTGAGTTTCAAGACTATTTATTCCATGATTTGATATAATTTGCTCTCGGGTATCATTTCCAATTTTAAATTTGTTATATACTCTTTGCGCATCTTTAGCAAGATCAAAATCCTTCATTTGTTCCTCAAACAGCCTTAACATATTAGTAACTTTTTGATACTCCATTTTAAGACCTTCTTTAAAACCTTTATTATGGAATTGAGACTTCATAGAACCAATAGTTACAGGAACTTGATAATAAGTTCCGTCTTCTATTGCTTGTTGATAACGTCCAGGATTTCCTTCAAAACGAAGTTGGTTTACAATTTCTGTAAATGTTTTTATTAACGCTTTTTCTTCTTTAGCTAAAGAACTATCATTAATGTCTTTTAACATAAAATCTTTTGTAATATTACCATTTTCATCTCTTCTAAATAGATTATCAAAATATTTTACTTCTCCACCTATTAAACGGTTTTGATCTTTAAATTTATAAAATTCCTTAAATACTTTTCTAATCTTAGAATCCCAAGCTAATTCTTGTCTACGTATCTTAGTTTCTGTTACTGCAACAATACGTCCAACTTCTTGAGCTGTTAATGAAGGAGAATTATTAATACTTGTAATATTAGTTCCTGCGTGAAAACTACCTGTTACACTAACTCATTTTGCAGGGTCTGGTTCAATATAAACTTCATATCCTCTTACTTTGTTAAGAGCTTTTCCAAGTAACATATAGGAAGTTTGTAAAGGATCATCAAAATTTCATTGCCCAGTATGTATTGCTTTACGCAATCCCTGAGCGTTATCTAGTTTCCTAAGTTCTTCCATTCTATTTTTTAGAAATTCTCCACCTTTAATAACATCATCGGCACTAAATGTAACAGCTCAATTTCCAATATGTTTTAGTTTTTCAGGACCACATATATCAGTAATTGTACTTACCACAGATTCAAGAGTTGAACTAAAGTTTGATCTTTTAAGATTTATAGGAACATTGTGTATTCTACATAATTCTACAAAGTTATCATATAACTTATCAAAATATTGCTCTGAACCAGTTTGTTGCCAAATATTAATACTTTCAATTTTATTAATTCGATAATTTTCATATTTAATAGCATCGCTATTTAGTAATGCCATTACTTTAATTAAGTCAATATTTCCATTTGTCGCAGACATTATTTTATGTTCATCAACATCTCGATTAGCTATTGTTGAACCTAAAATATTTGTTCCCTTTTCAAGTTTAACTGTTTGATGAGTAACATTATTTGTAATAGATACTATTTCTAATACTTTATTTTTTGTAAATACTAGTAAACCTGCAGAAATAAATGATGGATTATTTTCAAATTGCCATTCTCCTTCAATATATTTTTCAATATGTCTACGTAAAAAGTCTCCTTTATATGGATTATCCTTTGCAATATCGTTAATATCCATCGATCCCTGCTGGACATTTATAATATCCTGAGCAATATCAGCTAACTCATTTCCACGTCGCTCATTAATACTTTTTATATAGTCCTCTAACTTTTTATCAAGTTCTTCTTCCGTTTGAGCATATTCTCACCTACTTTTTACAGAATCTTTAGGTTTATATTCATTTCAGAATCTATATTTTCCATATCCTGCTTCAGGAGCAGAAGAACTAATATATTGAACGATTTTTTCTTTATAAAACTTAAAGTTTGCGTTCTTTCTTTGAACTTTTGAAGATAGTTCATAATTAGGAAAGAACTTACTCATAGGTTCTTCAATAGTTTTAATAATATCAAATGAATCTGTTAAACGTCTAATAGGAATAATTTCTCTAACTCTATCATAATATTTTCCAATTGTATTAGATGGATTTACTATAATATTATCAGAATCAATGTATACACTCGATAAATTATCAATTTGAGATAAATTATCATTTCCTGAATTATCTTTTTTATAATCAATATCAAGTTTAACAGGAATAATTCCTACTGTAGCTACATTAATACCTTGTTGTTCTAACATAGCTTTATAGAAGTTTAACTGATATGCTGCACCTAATTTTTTAGTAGAAGCTCATACATTATTTAATAATGCATTTCTAGTTTCATCTCAAGCTCCTACTGCTTTTCGAGATACTTTAAAATCTCGAATATGAGCATTACCATTTTTATCTACAATTAATAAGTCAATTCTACCATTAATTGAATTTAATCCTGCTGCTTTATAAGGTTCAGCTATATCTTCAGAAACAATTGGTATTTCAGTAATGAATTTACAGTCTCTTCCAAATTTTTCTTTAGTGTCTTCTATAAAATCTCTTAATTGGTTTTGTAACAATGATACTTGCTCTTCATTTAATAATTTTGGAGTATATTCTATTTCAGGATTAATTACAGATTCAAAAAGTTTATGTACTTCTGTACCATAATCGGTTAGTTGAGTTCAACTCTTTTGTAGATCCTCCAAATATTTATCTGCTTCGTTCGAAGTCATGCCTTTTTTCATTAGTCTTTCTTTTTCTCTTTTCAGATACTCTTCAAGATTAAATTTTGTAACTAATACTTTAGCTAAATCAAAAGGATCTCCATAGGTTGTAAGGAACTTAGTAACACCCATTGATTTATCTAATTTTAGAGCAATTTCCTTTTCTCCGTCTTCATTTGTTATTTCAAACTCTGTAGCAAGTGATTTATATTTTTTTATAGCTTCACTTATTTTATCTACAGTGACTTGTTGTTGATCTACTTGTAGTGTTGCATCAACATTATCAACTACCATATTTTGAGCGTAGTTGTCAAGAAACGTGTCCAACTCCATTTCGGAGTTGAACACTTTCTTTTCACCGTTTATCGTAATTTCGTATGTACAATTTCTTGCCATTATTTACAATCTTCTTTTATAATATCATCATTCATTAATTTATTCTTGATTGTAGCTACTTTTTGACTAAGTTTATAGTTTTCATGAATAAAACTATCATAGAATGGCATGATTTCTCCACTATTAATAATAGCTTTAAGTTCAGGATTAGTAATTGAAAGAATTTCATCTATAATTTCTAATTCTACATCAGATTTAATATGTCCATTATAATAGTCTGTAATCATAGTTGCTAAAACTTCTTCATCAAAGTCAGATCCTTTCTTATTTTTATAATAAGGATTTTGTCGCATTTTATTTCATAATTCAGTATCCTGTATATTACCTAAAATCTTATAATAAGACTCGGCATACATATTTCTGGCATCTGCTAAGTATAGATGTGAGAATTCATGAATTAGAGTATCGTCTGTAGCTCTATCAATATTAATATAAATTATTCCTTCTTTAATAAATCCTTTTGCATTTTTAGTTGCAGTATCTTCATTAATTACATCCTGATCTGTTACTAATCTTACATTTTGTAAAGAATTTACATTTTTTACTAATTCTGTAATCTTAGTAGACATTGGAGTTTTTAAGTCATAGAATTTGGTTGGTCCATTATTAAATAAAGTAAGTTGATTTGGATCAGTTCTAACAAAAGCTCCTGAATTAAAGATAATATATTTTAGAGTTCTAGATATAAGATTTTTAGAAGATGTATTAGTATTATTAAACTCGTCTACTAATATGTTATGTTCACCTATTAGTTTATTAGTTACAGCATACATTCTTTGATCATATCCTTCATCAAATAACTCTGCTACACTTTCAGCTATACCTCATTCCGTATAATAGTCAAAATCAATGTAAGAAACAACTTCTTCATTATTTTTATCTGCTTTTGTTTCTGCAACTTCAATAATTTTAGCAATTTTTAAAGCTTCTTCAACAGATATGTCTGTTTTAGGAATATTGAATCTTACTTGTCTATACTGTTCATTTCCATCAGATACTAATATTGGTTTAGTAGTGTCTGTAGTTGAATCATTATAATCTCTATCTAAAGAAGTGTTTTCTTCAGATTTAAATCCAATGGTTTCAACATTTTCATTTGCTGCATTAATAAGTACTGCTTCTGCTCTTTCTGCCATACTATCATTTGGATCTCGTTTTAGGAATGTATTAGCAAGTTCTTGTGGATTTTGTTGGTCAATTCAATTATTATAATCAACAACTCATAATGAATTATCTCCACTTGCTACTAAGTCCTCAAACAAACGAGTTAATGAAGCCTGTCCAAAACCATCTTTATTAACAATTAAGTTATATAAATAGAAGGCATTAACAGGATTTAGAGCTCCAAATTCAGGAATCGTAACTTTATTTAAACTATTAAAATCTCGTAAGATTTGTTCATAAAGAGCTTTAGTCTTTTGACTATTATCTATCTGCATCATATTAAATGGAAGTTTATAAAAACCTCTTTCCTTACCTTCTGAATCAGTTTTTAATCCAAAGCATAAATATTTAATAAATGCATTATCAGGTAATTTTTCTTTAAGTGTAGGAATAATATAATCCTCAATATACATTCTAAATGAATCAATATTATCCTTACTGTCTAGATTAATTATAAAGTTTTCATCTTTATTAATTAAAATAGAATTTTCTACCTTATATTTCTGATTAACTGGAACTTGAAAACTTAAATTTTTAGTTTTAATTCATGAATCAATTAAGAAATCATCAATATTATTTCTAGTTTGTCTAAATTCTTCTATAGATAACTTACTTCCTCTTTTAGGAGTAGTTTCATCTATAACAATAGATTCAACTTGATTTCTAACTGATAATCGATTAAGAACTTCATTATCAACACTTAGAATATTAAACATTTCTTTGAAGTGTGGAACACTAGCTATAACATCTAATATATTAAATGTAGTCTTAACTTTTTCATAGTTATCAATTTGTTGTAATCTGTATTCTTCATTAGCAGCAAACTTTAGTAGATTAAATTTCTCTCCAATTTCATCTTTAAACTTATCATTAATAAATGTTTCAATTCCCTTAATATAAGAATACTTTCCTCATTTATCTGTAGGAAGTCCTTGATTAATTTTTAATAATCTACCTAGAATTCTAATTTCTTCTGCACCTTTAGCTTTCTTCTTTAATGTTTTAAATAAAATTTCAGTTCTCTCATTTGCTTTTTTAATATCAGCTTCAGATGCATTTGGTTTATAAACTGCATATCTTGAAGGATCCTCAATAGCTTGATCAATGAAATAAATTTTATTTTTTGGAATTGGATCTGTTCAAAGATTTGTATTATATTCCGATACAAGTTTAGTAACTTCTTCAGATACCATTAAATCTCCAATTCTTCTTAAGTCCTCTCCAAGCATTAAACTATATACATAAAGATCAACTCAATTAGAGTCTGCATTAATTTTCTTAAGAATTAACTCCTTAGCATTATCTGTTGCAGCATTCAGTAACTCTCCCATATCAAGAGATTTATCAGTTAATCTTCTTTGGAAGTCTATTAGCTGAATAATATTATTTGCAATATCTGCAGGAACTGCATATTTAGAAATTCATTCAGGATCATTTTCAAACATAGAAAAATCTACATTTGCTAATGTAATTAATTGTTCTGTTCCATTACGTTGAGAACCTTTAATAAATGAATATCTACTTAAAAGTTGTCTAGTTGTATCAAAATCTCTATTTACAATACTATCATAAACTTGTTTAAATCTAGTATTATATAAGTTAGATAATGCAAAGAAACTCTTTAATCCTGTAGCAACATTACCAATTACAGTTTTACCAACCATATTTTGAATTTGCATTAAATATTTACTAGCAGAATTATAAGGATTCATAATTTTTGCACTTTCTCCTAATACAGATTTACTTGCAAGTTCTTGCATATGAGATGTTGTAATAGGCATTGTAAGGTTAATCTGATTTTTAGGACTCAGTATTACATCAAATACACCATTTACAATTGCATTTCTTATAGCATCCTGTTTTAAGAATGGAGATATTTTTGGATCTTCTGCATTTGTAAGTAATTTTCCATTATCAGAAATAGAATAACCTAATATATAAACTTTATCGATCATTTTTGTTAGCTTATACTTTCGTATAAGATCAGACTATATCTTATATTAAATTACTATTACCATAATTTAATATCCTCTTATTTCCATAAAATAATGTACTCTACTTGTTTATTCCTAATAATATTTCTTTATTAGTATACTTTCGATAGTCGTTGAACCCTTCTTTTCAGAATCGGCTGCTGATTGTCCAATACTTATAATTTTTAAACATTCACACTTAAATCATTTTTAGATTTTATGTTGTAGTTTATAAGTCTCTAAGGAGTTTCCAGCAATTAAAGAGGTTTTATTATGACACGTAACTCTATCATAATCAGACCCTTGCAACCATGTCTGATTGGTTGGTACGTAGACCTCGTTTATGTCACTATCAGTAAATAGAACTACTTCCATTGGCATGAATGACTGCATTGACTGACAAGGAATACGAGTACCTACAAATCTTAAACTTTGCTCAAACGCTTTATATTTTCTATCAGCGATTTTCATAATTCTATTACTAAATCTAATATTTTGATTATCACTTAACATTTGAATTAGCACTTGAGGATTTATAGATTTGTAATCTAAAATTTCTCTAGTTTTAATATCTCCAAAATCATCATAATATGATAAAGTAACATTATCTGACGTAAATTGATTTGCAATTAAGTTTTTGTAATTAGATAATGTATAGTTATACTTATAGTTATTATAGATTCTAGAGTTATTAATTTCAGAAAATCTTTCAAAGTTATCTACAATTACTAGGTCATGTATATTTCCCGCAGTATCAGTATATTTATAAAACTTCTTACCTTCTGCAGATGCTATTTCTTTTCCATTGTAGTAAACAGAATTATCAACTATAGTAAAATCTCCATTTGGAGTTAAAGTATCCTTATATAAATTATTCAGATTTTGGTCTCCAATTTTTACATAAAGTTTTTTTCCAGTTCCATCAAATAATATTATATCATAAGATTCAGGATCAGGATTATCATTGTTATAATAACCTTGAATTCTCTCTTTAAAGAACTCAGCTCCTCTTTGCTTAATTTTAGCTATAGAATCTCCTGGCAATAGACCTAATTGTTTAGCATATAATTTACCCATAATAATCTGGGCAGGAATTACTTGTACAGATTCAGGTTGTACATATATACCTTTTCATTGGATCATCTTACCATCAGCTAAATCATTTAATAATTTTTGCTGAGATTTATGTAACGAGTTTTCTATAAAGTCAATATCGATTTCTCCCGCACTAGGAATTAATGTTCCTGCTGCTCTACGAATTAGAGCTATTCTCTCTGTAGTAATAATATTAACTCATTCTAGTTGCTCAGGGGTTAAATCTTTTTCAGGTTTTCCTTTAAGCCCAAGTTCCTTTTTAATATTAGATCTTAATTCATCATATAGAGATTCTACAGTAGTACTAGAGGTTCCATTAAGATAATGTAATGCACGAGTTATATCTCCTTCAAAAATACTATGTTTTTCTCCCTCAATAATAAATATTGTATCAGAGCCTTTAAGATTTTTTGGACGTAAAGATAATCTTTGTGCATATCTCTTATCTAAGTTTTTATACCAATCGTATTTTGAATAATTATCAATTTTTACAATATCATACATATCAGTAGTAACCTTTCCCATATATCCTTGATATAGTCTCTGTCCTTCTTCGTTTAATAAAGGTTCTTCTCCATTAAACATCGGCTCATTATAAACTACTAATGTATCTTCAAAATCGATAGGATTTTCAGCAGTAAGTTCTGTAACAAATGGGTTAATAAGATTTTCTCCATTACGAGTAACAAAAGGACCTTGCATTGCTTCATTAATAGTTAAATCTGCAAGACGAGGATCTGTAGCTCTACCTACCTTTCTTACTAAATCTAAAAGTTCATCGTAGTTATAGTTATATCCTCCTCAGTTAAAATACTGTTGTATTCCATATGATGGATTTAATACAGATGCAACACCATCATAATGACGTCTAATTGCATCTTTTACTAAAGAAGATGTAACTGTTGAGTTAAAGATACCATTAATAGTACCTGCACTAAAAGGAATTTTATAATCGATTTTCTTTTCATTAAAACTTTGTTGAGCAAGTTTTATAAAAGATTGTGCAAGTCCTAAAGTATCTTTATTATTTGTTTGAAAAGCTTTAACTAAAGCTTTACCATAAATTTCATATAAGGCTTGTTGATCTCCTGTTTCAAGAACTTCATGAATTTCTGCAATAGCATCATGACATAATTTACCAATTTCTTGATATACTTTTGTTGCTAAATCGTGTGTAAATCCATTTTGTTCAAGAGCACTAATCATCTGAGTCATTTCAGTAACTTCTGCTTCATCAAGTTCGTGATCTGCATTCATCTGAACTCCTCCAAACTTAGTTGACATTGTAGTAAACCATAAATCAGAATCATTAGTTCAAATATCATCACCATTAACATTAGAAGCTCCTACTTTGATAGCAGACTTATTTACAAGATACCCAATCATATAGTCTTTTAGATTATTATCATTAATAATATCATTAACAACATCTAAATTATTTTCTGATCAATATAATTGTTTCATGGTATCATTGTATTCCATTGATCATGCTCCACCAAATATTTGATCTAAATCATATATACTACTAATTTTAATATCTGTATCGAGTATACTATTTTCTCCAATTATATTACCAAATATATCGGTTTCAATACGTTCTACTTGAGCTACATTATTATTAATAACTACATGATTTATTTTCCAATAAGTTTGGTTATCAGGTTCTCTATAGAAGAGATTATCAAATACTTTGTCATAAACGATTGTTACACTAGGATCAAATAGTAAATTATGCATTTTTCTAAACATATTTTCTAACTTGATATCTGATCCCCATGATGTACGCCTATTAGCATTTGTAATCTCATATTCTGCTCACTTTAATAATTTAGGTAAACCATATTCTCCATTCATATCTGCTAAAATAGTCTTTTTATTTCTACCTACTTTAGCATCAATTAGTGATACATTTTGTTGTCTAGAAAAATACGGACTTGTAAATCCAGATCCGTCCATAGAATCAACACTATCAGTCATACCAGAAATATTTTGTACAGCAGCTCCAATATCTCCAACTACAGCCATTTTAACTTTTGGAGCAACTCCATTTTTTAATCCTTGTGCAAAGGAATGATGAGTAGCTCCATAAATAACCATACGTTTTACCTGAGAAATTCATCTGCTTGCAAAACTATGTTCAAGATATCCTTCTGTTGCAGAAACCTCTTTATTCTTATTTGGGTGAGCGTAAACTCCTCCAACCATCATTTTATTATATTCATTACTTAAAAATGAATCCATAATGAAATACGAATAAAGCATAGGATTTAATTTACCATCCTTATCATGTATTGTTACATAAGGAACTGTATATGATATTGGCTCATCATTTTCATCAACAGTTTCAATAGTTCTTTCAGAAATTCAGTTACTTCATTTTCTAGCAGAAAATGCCTTATATACATTTTTGTCAGAAGATATACTCTCTCAAGCTTTTGAGCTGTCTTCAAGAAACCTATTTAATTGATAATTAATAAACTCATCAAATTGATTTCTTTCGCTGAATATATTATAAAGATTTTCAAGTGTTTCATTAAAGACATTTTTCTTAGTATATGGATCTTTAGATATATGAACTTCTTCAATAAATTCTAATCCGCTGTCTCTAAATTTTTGCTTAATATCTGCAAGTTTTGTTTTTGCAATATATTCTTTTAGATCACTTATAGTCTTAAATTCTTTACCTGTAGCTTGAGTATAGTCGTTTAAGATTTTATTAATTAAGTTCGTATATTGACTTTGATTTGTTTTAAATCAAATATTCATAATAGGTTCTAAATCAGATACATTCTTACTAGAATAATATTTCTCTAAAACTTCCTTAAAATTAATTGAACCTAAATCTTTAAAATCTCAATTTTGACTTAAATCAAATTGCATTACAAAATGTTTATTTTTATCTGAATAAACTGTTGATTGCAATCCAATTACTCCATTTACCTTTCCACCCTGCTCAGAAACAGATTTACTTGAAGTTAATCCTTCAAAGAAATCATATACTATTGCAAGATGTATTACTTCATCTTCAGTAAGATTACTAGATTGTTTAGTATAATCTCCAATAGTTACTTCTGCTCGAATCTTTGGATTTTTAATACGTTGAATATTGTTAAATACAGCATTATCACTCATTACTGTATCAGATCCTCATCCAAGTTCATCATGTAAATATTGGCTCATTTTCTTATGAGAGTACGCTAAACAAACCATTTGATATAATGGTAAATTGTTACCTTCTGCATTCTTAATAACATTAATTGTATCAGAACCATTAGTAACACTTAATACTTTTGCTAAATCATTTGCTTGCCCAAAGAAGCCATTTTTGCCTATATCAATAATTTGACCTGAGTTAGCACTATATAAAATACTACCTAATATTGGAGTTAATAATGTAATTTTATTTACATTTTTTTCTCTTGGGAATACTTGTTCTGCAACTTGATTAAAATCATCTGCTACTAAAAATGAAGCAAAATCCATAAGTAAATCGTCCATTAAAGTATCAGATATTATTCCTGCAGAATTAATTTCTCCAGTATCAGGATTATATTTTAAATTTAAAGTATTACTGCCTTCTGTAATACTAATATTAGTTCCAATAATATTAATATCATATTTTCCTAACTTATTTTGGAAGTTAGTTTTATTATCAATTCAGTAAGTACTTGCAGCTTTAATAATATCTGTAAGAAAATATCTCTGTATTTGTACAGGTCTATCAGTTAAATTCTTACCAGTTAATTCTCCAGTTAAGTTATCTTTACCATAACTAATATAACTTGACAATACTGTCTTATTCATTAGATGTGTATACATTTGTTTAATTGGAGTAGCCATTTTATCTGAATAGATAAACTTAGCAATACCTCTTAACTTATTTTGTAAGTAAGTTGTATGTTCTGGTGCTACAGATTTAGTTGCTAGTGCATTTAAATATTTTCCAATAATTTTACTCATATCCATATTGCCCTCTTTAGCTATTTCATCAACTATTTCAGGGTCAACACTTTCCTCCATAAATAATTTTACTTTACCCATAGCTGAATTAAATCCAGATAAGGTAATAGCTGTATTTTCTATAATAACACCATCTTCATTAACTTCAGGAAAATATGAAAGTAAAATTTTTGCGAGGTCACTGACGGATTCTTCAGCTCCCATAAATTCATTATTACTAAAACCAGTATAGTGTGTAACATTCGGACCATCATAATTATAACGTCCTACAGCATAAGTTGAACTATTTTTATATTCTGGTTTAATAGAAATAAATGGAGTATATAATCTCAATATATCATCAAAAGTTTTTAATGTTACATATGCATTATATGCATTAAAATATTTTTGATCTTGAGTAAGTCCTGCATTTTTAATGTAGGCTTCATATTCTTTTATAGTATCTTCAAATACATTAATAATAGATTTAGGTTCTGAGTCAATGCTAATAGGAGTTAGAGGTTTTCCCATGAACTCACTAATAATAGATAAAAGTTCTTGTTTATATTTAAAAATTCCAGTATTTAAATTGGAATAACTTCCTAAAGTAGCATTTGCATCTATAAAAGAATCAGAATTAATATCAAATACAGACATAGAAATAATCTTTTTTGCTGTATCGTCAATCATTTTATTATATTGTCTTGAATTATCAATATAATATTGTTGAGGTGAAGATCCTTCGGGAGGAAGTTCAATACCTAATCTACTACTAATCTTTTTAGGTTCAGATACAGGTGTTGGAGCGGAGTCTGTATAGACTCCACTCACAAACATATTAAACACCTCATCTGGATTTGTAAAATGCTCATTTATGAACACTTTAAACGCATTTAAATCTGGTGAATCACCTCTAAGTAAGTTCTTCAGTAATGGATAATATGCTGAAGAATATCCACATTTAACACTCATTATTTTCTAATTTTGCTATTAAGTATTTCTGTACATTTTCTCTTAACTCGTTGAGAGTTTCATTTGTACTAACTTCGTTATAATATGTACTTGCTATAGTTTCAGTTACTTCTGTATTTTGCATTAGAGCTTTAAGGTACATTAAAATATTAGGACTTGATTTATATAAATCTTTTGCAGAATTTAAATAATCTCTAAGTTCTATATATTCATTCATTGTATTAAACTCTCTAATTGAGTAAACTCCATCTTTATTTTCAAGTACAAAATTCTTTGAATTATTGTTCAAAGATACTAAAAATGGTACAAATTTCAAATTATTTCTAGAGATAATTGTAACATCATCTGGATTCTCTCCATAAGCTTGTTTAAACAAATTCTTAAGCATAGGAGTAAGATCATCCTTTATTTCCTTCATTACAATTTCAGGATTATTAGAGTCTCCAACAATTTGAATTATTGTATAATTTGGAGTAGTAACTTTATTTAATATTTCATTATTAACATCATTAACTGTTGATTCTAATAAGTCTATATTTGTAATTTGTTTGTTTACTCCAAACTGTTTAAACGCCTCATTAATTTTATTAATCTTTTGACGTTGTAAATCCTCTTGAATAGCTCTTTCAGGATTAACTTGAATCTTGTCATAATCTATAATAAAATCGTTTCCTATTAAATTAGAAGCATTTGTAGAATATAGTTTATTTGCAGTATCAACTTCATAGTAGAATTGAGATCCTGGAACTACTTTAACTATATTATCAAATACATAAATACCTTGCTTAAAGTTTGGATTGTTTTCAATATGTTCTTGAAGTTTTTCAGTTTTTCCAACAAAGTCTGCAAAGATATTATATATCATAAATGATGGATCATTAAATTCAAATTTACCAACTCTACTAATGTAACCTGTTTGCATTAACATTTGATTAGAATCGAAAGATCCAAACTCATTATTTAGTAAAGAATCAAAATCAGAATAAGTTTTTCCATTAACAACATATTGTCCATTCTCCATAGTTACTATTCTTTCAGTAACGTTTCCTCTATCAGCTTGAGTTACTTTATCTTCATAAGTAACTCTAATAGCATTAGTATATCCTGATTGTGTATTTAATAATGCTCCTAATCTAAATAATATAGTACTCTTATAAGGAGAGAAATATGCAAGTGAAATCAATTGTCCAGCTCTTTCTCTGTTAAGATTATTTCTAACTTTAACATTTTTGTCTCCTGCTTTTCTTTGTGCATTAAATAAATTAACATTATTAATTGCAGTATGAATTATATTATCTAAAGAAGCAACACTATTTATTCCTATTAATCGAATTCTAGGATCATTTTGAACAGTATTTAAAATAGTTCCGTCTTCTGCTACTTGTGCTTTTAAGTGAGCTTCAAATTCCTTTTGACTAACTAATGGATCAGCAGAGAATAACATAAATGTATTTCCTCTATTCTGATACATAAATGCATAGTTTCTTGAATCTGCTTCAAATGTGTTTCCTACTCATTTAATATGATCCTGCCAATCTGACTTACGTACTACTAAAGATACTAATTTTCCGTAAGAAGAGAATAAACCTCCTTTATTTAAGGCACTTGTATTAAAGTTAGATACATCAACAGTTGTTAACTCTCCTTCTCTTGTAAACTTAGCATAACTTCCAATTGTAAAATCTCCTGTATATATTCCAAATCTTGGAGTTGTAAACAATAGAGGAATTTGTGCTGTTTTATCTTTTATCTGAATTTTTGCTACTAATAATCCTCTTCGCCCATTATCATATGGAACTACTTCAAAAATAGGTTTAGTTTTTAGTGCAGTTTCTAGTTCACTAAAAGCACGACCCATAGCTCTATCTTTATTTAAAGCTTGTCCTAATCGTACAATTTCTCTTGGATTTTTATAATATCCATATTTAAAATAAGCAGCAATTAAATTTAAAGCTCTAATATATTTAGGAGCTGCAAGTTTACCTTTTATTCCTAATATATTAAATAAAGAAGATTCTGTAGCTTGATCATAATTTCATAAATTATTTAAATAGAAATCTGCAATATCATTCCATTTAGAAATATTTAAAGGATTATCTGTTATTCCTATATTCTGAGGAACTTCTTCAAGTATATCTACAGGAGGAGTAACAGATTGTTCAACATTAGGAGCATGTACTGGATTTTGATCTGTAACAGGAGGTTGTTCTCCAGTATTACTATTGAATGTTTGTTTGCTTTGTGCTTCAGCTACAGTATTTTTAGTCTCTGGTTCTACAGAAGCTTGTCTAACTGGTTCCTTAGGAGATTCACTAACTATTTCTGCTTCTGGTGTAGGTTCTACTCTTGGCTTAATATTTTGTTCTGAAGTTGGTATAACAGGTTCAGCTACAATTGGATTTGGATTTACTTCTTCATAATCAATAGATTCAGGACTATTCTCTAATAACTTAGTTCTTCAGTCTTTGAAATCACTAATTTGTTCAGGAGATACTTCAATACTTCCTGCACTAGTCATATCATTAATTGTGTTTAACTTTAAATCTAGACTAATCCCGTTATCTACAATAATTGTACCTTTTGTAGAACGTTGAGTTAATGTATATAAATCCTTAAGAGTTAAATAGTGTTTTCCACTCGTATCTTTCCAACTCTTGTCTATGATTGCAAATTCAAATTCATCACCTTGGACACTATCTAATCCTACTACTTTAACATTATTAATAGCAGTATATTTAGCAGGATTATCAGTTATAATTGCAATATCATTAGATAGTTTAGATAACTTTTCTACTATTTTAGGTACTTCATCTGAACTATTAATAAATTTCTCCCCACCAAACGTTTCAGTAGTTTCAAAATATTTAAGTTTAATACTATTTTCAGATAATATCTGTTTCGTTAATAAATCGATCTCACTTTCAAGCATACTTGGATTATCATAGTATTTATCTCAAGTTTGATCTAATATGCTATTTAAAATAGTATAGTTATCATATTTTGCAATATTATTTGGACGTAATGGAGCAGTTAAATTTGGAGTACGTGTAAAATAAGTATCCTCAATTCCTAAATTTCTTCTTGCATTTTCATAGAAAATATAAGCTGAATTTTGTTTATAATCTCCTAATCCAACAATTAAGATATTATTTTTATTTGCCCATCTTGTAATTAATTCAAGATCAATTTTAGAAAACTGACTAATTTCATCAATAAATATGATTCTATTCTCAGTTTCTGCAAACATTGTAGCTGGATTTAATTTTAAATCCTTAAGAGTATATGTAGGTATTTCATCACTTCCAACAATTTTATTAATATCTGATTCAGAAATTTGTTTTCCCAGAATCTGTTCAATTAATTCTGCTTTCGTATATGATAAACCGTCATGCTCAATTGCTGCAGATAATCGATCTGTTTGTTTTCTTGTTGGAGCTACAGTTACAATTTTATATGCAGGCATCATTTTACGTAGCACATAAGCTACACCTTGTGTTTTACCTGTACCTGCTCCTCCAAATGTTGCAATAAAGTTTAATAACTGACTTTTATTCTGTATATAGCTATCATCTGATGTAGCTTTTGCTTTTGCAGATAAATATTTAACAAATTCATTAAATAAATCTTTTCTTTCAGATGTTGCGTGTATTAATCTAATTGCATATTCTTGAGAAAAAATTGGAGCTTTATTAAATGATTCATCAGTAATAACAGTTTTTAAGTTGTTATAGAAATTTGCAGAAGGATATGCAATTAAAGACAATAAATAAACTGCCTGATCATAATCAGTAATCGCTTCAGTATCTCTAGCAAGCTTAGTAGGTCTTGCTGTAATTAAAGAAGTTGGTTCGAATAGTGAAGTGATGCGGTCAACTATTTCGCTATTAGATAATTTTTGATCATCTATAAGTTGATAGATTTTGGTTTCTAATCTAATAGAAGCCTCTTCAAATTCTTTAAAATTACTCTCCTTAATTTCTCCTGATGGAAAATCTGATTCAGCAATTAATTGGTTAAGATCTAAGTTAAATAATGATGCAAACTTATCTTTGATTACAGAATTTTCATTATTAAGTAACAGATTTGTAAATCTCTGTCTCATATTAATAGCAATATCTTTCTGTTCTCTAATTTTTTGTGCATTATTATTTTCTGCAATATTTATTAATGTATCAAGTCTAACCTTAATTGCTTTAAGATCTGAAGACATATTAACGGCAGTTTCTGTATCAATTTCTGCAAGTAGATCTTTAGCTAATTTTTTCTTGAACTTATTAATTTGAGTGTTATATCCTCCATCTATAGAAGCAATAACAAGAGAATTTAAAATATCAATAAATCTACTGGTTTCTTTAAGTCTAGTTAAAGCATCCTTATTATTAATAATATAATCCTCTAATGAATCACTATTAAGGTAACTATTATACTCTTTTACAATCAAATTAACAATATTTTGACTAATTCCATTAGTAGATACTGCAAATTTTTCTAATAACTCATATGCAGGGGATACCTTAATTTCAGATTTAAGATCTGAAACCTCATTAATAAAATCAATAAACGTTCTTCCAGATATTCTCGGAATAATTCCAGCTAATATTTCATCTGCACTTTGTCCTAAAAAGTCTGATAAATTTACTAATCCATCACTTTGTAAAAGATTTTGATATGCAGTTTTAATTTGATTTATATCTCCTTTTGATACAATATCTTGAAAAACAGCTAAGTCATTTGCAATTCCAAGAGTCATTGACTCATAGCCTACACTATCACCTTCTGTTCTTTCTATATATGTATTAATAGCTTTTTCTCAATTAGCTGCAGCAATTCCTTCAGTAAATCCATTTACATAAAAATAACTCTTCATTAATGCAACAAGGTCTACATCTGTTACATCAGTATATAAAGAATTGGTCTTTAAATAGTTTAAGAAGTCAATATAGCTATTTGCATATGTATTTAAGGCAGCTTCATTATCAGCTATAAATGTATCTGGTCTAGCTAATACTTTTCTACCTTCTTCACTCAGCTCCTGAGTTAATCCAAATTCATGTCTTTTAACTAAGAAATCTTTGTAGTTTTCAGTTAATTGTAATTTAGTTTGAAGTTCAGATACTTCTTCATTAATTTCAACTCCTTCGGGAAGTTTAGAAATAGCTTCATCTATTTGTGCCTTTAGATTAGCAATTTCTTTATCAATGTTTTTAATACGATTAGTTTGAATAGTTTCACCTGGAGCATAAGCTTTACTTAAGTCTACAGTTTTTTGAGATACAGCTACTAAATCTTGTGCAATAGATTCATTTAGACTATTAAATAAATCATACGCAGCAAACACCTTTGTTTTCTCAGTTGATTTAGAATATTTTTCATATTCTTCTTTAATCACAACTTTTTCATCAGATGTTAATTGATCGAAGTCTTTCTGATATCGAACTTTGGTAAAATTATGAATACCTAAGTCATCAACAAAAGCAGTTGCTAATGCAGGAGTAGCTGCAAATCTTGCTTGCCCAAAATAATAGTCATTAAGTTCTCCAGAGACTATTTTATCACGTCTTGCTCTTAAATCATCAAGTTTTGCTTTTAGTCTTTGAAATTCTACATCATTTTGAGCTGCTGCTATTTTGTTATCCACATCTTTAGGAGTTTTAGGCTCAAGTTCAGTAGGAGTAATCTTAGATTCTAAAGCTACTTTAGTTTTTAAGATATCTTCTGTAAGATCATTCCAATCAGAGAATATTTTACTATAAACTCCAGTTTCAATTAACTGATTTTTAAGGCTTTCTCTCTGAATATTCTTAGCTAAATTTTCAGTTACATTAATACCAGTCATAGCTGATAATGCTTGTAACTCTTCATCAGAAATGTTTAGTCCCTCTTCATTGATAATACTATCAATCCGATCGATGTAACTATTAATTTGGTTATAAATAACATCGTTCTGAGATTCTCCTTCTTTTGCAGATTCGTAATTAATTTTATATCCGTCAGGCTCTTTAACAAGTTCAAACGATTTACCCGAAAGATTTCTACTTCCAAGAGCTCCTTTATCACGTAATCTTGTTAATTCTCTTTTTAAATCAGAGGTTTTGCCATTTCTTATTAAGTATATAATTTCTTGTAGAGAATCATTAGGTTTTTGAATTGCCTCATCATTTATAGAATTAATTCTTGAATCTCATTTTTCATGTAAACTAAATACAGCACCACCAATAGCACCTCCCATAAATGCAGAAGTATAACGTGCAAACGCTTCTTCTGTACTTATACCAAAATCGAGTTGTTTATCCTTATCTACAATACCCATTGTGTTTAACGCTGAGTAAAGTGCTTTTACCATGTCAGATGAAACTTCTTCTGCTACTTCTTCAACTCCTTCATTAACACTGTCATATAAAATATTTCCAGGTTTCATTTTAGAGATTCGTTGCTGAATTTGGTTTTTAGTTTTCATAACCCAATTTGCAGCAGCTTTAGGAGAAACAATTCCTTTGTTGATGTTTTCATTAGTTACTTTTTCAGCAACGTCTTTAATAACTCCTTTTACAGATGTACGGTCGAGATATGTATCTTTAAACCAAAAATCTTTAAAATAGTCATTATTCATTAATGCAAACATTGCTCCCATTACAGATAACATTCCTAATCCTGCAACTCTATCAGATGCTCCAGCTTGCTTAAACGCATCATAGGCATCTGTAGAAGAGGTTCCTGCCATATAAGCTAAAGATAAAGCTCTACCTCATTTAATTGTATTTTCACTAACATTTTCTTTACCTACTATTCACTTCGGTATTTGCCCAATTACTCTTTGTTGAAATAATTGTCTTGAGCTATCTTCAACTAATTTTCCAATATTTTCTACGTTTCAGAAACTATTTCTTCCATAATCAGAAACACTTCCATCAAATCTAGAAAACCAAGCTTGAATATCGGTAGCAGTTTGTGCTGATTTAGAGTTAGTTAAATCTCCCTTAGCAATACCTTCGATACTTCTAAATAATACTGGGAATAATTTTCCTATTTCAACAGCAGCTGTCATACCACCATATACTTGTCCAACATATGGAATAAGCATTGGACCTACTTTAAATAAAACCTTTGCTAAGGTACCTCCAACACTTTTATCTAATCCATCTGAATCAAAGAAATCATATTTATTCCATTTACTTCCATCAACAGTTAATGTATCAGAGATATGTAAAATATCTTTCCCTGTAAGTGGTCTATTTCCTAATGTTTCATAAAATGGATCTCCCTCACTATTAAATTTTAAATCTCCTGCTTTATGTGAAACAGTTCTTCCATTTACTTCATGAGTTCCATCTTCATCTCATTGAGCTAATACAAGTGTAGGACGAGCTATAGCACCTAGTCCACCTCATTCATTAGGTGTTCAATCCTCAAACTTACCAGTATCATAATTAAATATCTTATTTGTTTGTGCTACTTCACGTATCGACATAGTTGGATCAGAAGTTTCATATAGATTAACTATACCTCGACTTCTTCTTTCAGGATTAGAGAATTTAACTAATCTTGAACTAACATCCAGTACATCGCCGCCGAGAGGTGCAAAATAATCTGCAGGATCATATGTAAATGAATCCATAGCAGTACTTGCTAAATTAGCTTCATCTGCACGATTATATAAGTCTAAAACGTCTTTATAATATGTATCGAATTTTTGATTATCAAATTCTCCTCTATCGTTTTTAAACGCCTCTTGTATTTCTGGTATACCTTTATAATATTCTCTATCTTTAACATTAGAGTTATCAGGAGTTATTCCTAAATTAACTAACTCTTGAACACTTTTGTCTGGCTGAAAAAATAATGCCGCCAGCCAATCATTTTTCTTCTGATCCATCATACTTTAAAAATTAGCTTTTATGCTTTGTTGTTGTTTTTTCAGATTTGCCTGATTATATATATCTCTATATTCACTAGCACTTCCAATTTCATGATTAGATGCAACAGTTGCAAGTTTAGAATCATGCATAGGCATAAATATCATTCCTTTATACATTGAATTTTTATTGCCATGAAATATTTTTCCAAAGAAGCCTGGCTTAAAGTTATCAACCTTTTTGTCTGATTTCTTTACTACATCTCCTCCATAATTTACATAAGTTGAATAGATATCAAATATTCTATCTTTATCTGGTCCATCAACATGTCATAACCAAGGAGAATTACTATCAAAGTCAATAGCTTTATCACTAGCATAACCTGATAATCCAAAAAATACCATCATATCTTCAGGTCTGAATTTTCATCTATTAGTTTCAGTATCAAACTCTAAGTCTAGATCATATTCATGTAATTTTTCTATCATTCTTTGTCTAGATACATTAGGATTATCTTCAATTCATTCCTCAAATTTTGTATATCGATCATATGCATCTAAGTCAGGCTTATAAACTCCCATTTGTTCTGCATCTCGATCTTTTGGAAGTCACATTCTACTAAGTGAACTAGAGCCATCTCACACAAGTCTATTTAAATCAATATCTGATATTCTTTGATCTCCAAAGAAAATAGAATTTTTATCAACAATATTACCTATTTCAGCCTTATCCAATACATTTTTTAATGTATTTTGAGTTACTTGTGTGCCATTCTTATCTTGTAATGGATAATCCCTAGTTACAATTTCTAACCCTCCTTTGGCATCAGATGTTGATAAAACTGCAATTTTAGGATCTACAACTCTACCTGCAGCAATAGTTTCTAGAGAGCTTCTATTAACATCTTTATCAGTTCCTCCAGAACTTCCACTGCCTGCTTTAGATGCAGTTGAATCATAATCTAAAGCTTGTGTATTTTCTACACTATGATTTGTATGTTCAACTACAGCAATTTGTAGTAATCGTTTTACATCTTCAGGATTACTTGGATTAAAACCTTCAGCAGCTGCTTGAGCTCTTAAAACGTTTTTCATATTTTGTGGAAGAGTCTTATATAAATAATTAACAGCTAAATCAAGACTTTCTTTATCATGATATCCCTGATTAGATGTACTATTTGATTCTGTAACTTTATATATTCCATCTGGTCCATTAAATCCTAATAATTGTTCAAATCCTTTTTCAATTTTATTCTGATATTTAGAAGTATATCTATCAAACTGATTTGAGGATTTATTAGTTCCAAACGCTCCAATAGTAGCTTTTACATAATCTACTATAGATTTCATTCCAACTGTATTAGATAAATCTGTAAGGATACTATTATTATATGCTAGTTCTGGACGTTCTTCTCGAAGATGAATTAATTGAGAATTAGTTAATGCTTGATATTTTTGTGGATTTTTATAATAAGTATCTGCAGATATAGTCTTAATACTGCCGTCTTTATTATACACATATAAGCTACCTTCATTACTAATTGCAACTTCAGACCCAGATCCTTCTTTAATAATTTGTTCTGATGCAGTTTCATGTAATTCATTATTATGTTTAATTCTATTAGCTAAAGATTGTAATCTAATTAAATCAGACATATCATATTGATTACTCTGTCCAGATACAAATAATTCACCTAAGTTTTGAGATTTTCTTAAAAAACTATTAGCTCTATCTAAGAAGTAATCTACATCATTAGGTAACCCATTCTCTTTAAGAACATTAATAATTTCTTTTTGAATAAGTTGTTCTTCTTTATTTTCACTTGTTTTAGAGGTCTGAGTAGCAACTTGTGTAGGCTCTGCAGCATCTCTAAAAAAGGGGGTATAACTAATACCCCCGTTTTGATATCTCTTTATCTTCATATTTATGACATCATTTTTAGAAATAACTTAATAATGTTATTATTTAGTTCTCCAACAGCCTTATTGATAGCTTTTTGCTGGTCTAGATATTGTTGCTCATCTGTTTTACGTAAATATCTACCGCCAGATTTATAACTATAAGGTATAAATCTTTGAATAGGAATTTGCTCAGGATTAGTATAATTAATTAAATATGGTTTTGTATCTAATTTGTTTCCTCCAAGCCAAAATCTTCTTTGAGATTGCTGATAAGGATTAACTAAAGCCTCAATTCCATATTTACTTCTATTAGTAGCAATATCTCCAGAATATTTGTAATTTAAATAATCATCGATTTTCCAACCACTATATTCTGGATTTTTACCCTCATTCTGTTGCCAATTATAGAACTCATTAATTTTACTATTTCTAAAATTAGTAAACCAATTACTGAAATCTCCAGCAGCCTTTTGTTGTGCTAATTGAGCTTGTAAAGCTTGTTTTTCATTTAGATCCTTGGCATAGTCTCCTCTTAACTGATAAATAAGATTCTTAACATTTTGAGTTTGTTGCGTAATCTTATTAGCATCAGCCATATCTAACTGAGCTAAACCTTGTGCTCAACGGTTTCTATTCTCATTAGTTATCTGAGTTCTAATATTAGCGTATTGTTGTTTTTGAGCAAGTAACTTATCATTATATTGATCTATCATTTGAGAAAATTTAGCATCTCTTTCTCCTTCTAATTGATCAACATTCATATCTCTCATAAGTCTTTCTGCTAATACTTTATTTGGATCACTAGTCAATGTCTTATATTGACGCATACTTTTAATGCGATCATTATACATTCTATGCAACCCATTATCACTAAATCTAGAGTAAAACTCAGTAGGCATTTGTTGTTGAGAACCTATCATTCCTTTACGAATGGCATCTTTCATTTTTTGGGTAGTACGATTGATACCTATTGTAGAAGTAATAAAGTCTCCTATTCCCATTACCATATCAGGATTAATATTAAATCCTTTTCCTTTGCCATGTCCAAAAGCTGTATAATCAGAGTTATCTGTATTATATGAGGATCTGTTTAAATTAGACAAAGTTCTACTAGTAGAATCATTAAGTAATTCTTCTTTTGAATCTAACCTTCCTTTAAACCCAAGATTATTATTAATTTGAGCCATTTTAGCATCATTTAAAATTGAATTATACTGATTCCTCACTACAGTATTTTGAGGTGATTGAACAGCTTTATTTAAGCTTGTAGAAGCACGTTTAATAGGAGTTCCAACAACAGCAACTGGATCTACTTGTACATTAATCGGATTATTATTTTTATCTAGCATATAATCAGCTACACTAGTTCAATTTTGATCTATTGGAGTACTAAATGTAGGATACTTAGTACCAGGTTGTGCTTTTATAATTTTACCGCCTTTTTTATAAAATACTGGATTATTCTCTGGTTTATAATACCAGAGATGTTGTGGTTGATTACTAAATATTCCTAAGTTAGGAGCTAAGTTAGAATAGATTGGCATTGTAATAGGTCTCCGTTTTAGAGCTGTAACAGATGTAAACATTTCAGGTCCTCCGAAAAATCTTTGAACTTGAGAAGTTTGTTTATCTACATAGTTCTTAAAATAAGGATTACTTCTATTAGTTTTTGCATCTCTAGTAGCAGCAGTCTTATTCCAATTTCACCAACCCATATCATCTGGATTTCTATAAGTACTAGGAAGTTCATCATATTTAAATTGTCCTGTATTAAGTCCTTTACCTATTGAAGACTTCCAAGGTTTTCTCCAATTGAAATTTACATTAGAAGAACGTTTAATACCATACTCAGAAAGTAAGTCAGTAACATTATCTGTTTTAGCTTTACCTAATTTTCCAATAATTATTTCCTCTAACTTTTCAGTTTTTTGATTTTTTGGAAGTGAATTGACCGACTCAATCTCAGAACGACCTAATTTAATGGTAGGAAGATTTTTGTTATTAGTTGGTTTTAAAGTAACCATATCAGAGTTTCCTCCTTTTAATTTTGCACTTCCTGTGTTACGTTTTAAATTAGCAAAACCTCTAACTCCATTTAATACAGTACGAACATCTTTAATAGTTCATTTACCATCTTGAATATTTTCTCATGCAGTTGCTAATCCAGATGCAGCACTTCCAAAACTAACTCCTCTAGTTGCTCACTTAACAGCATTTGCGACAGCCTTAGATTTCTTTAAAGCTTTAGCTATTTTTGCTGCCTTAGCTCCTGAGCCAATCCCAGGAAGTAAAGTAGCTGCATCTAATCCTAGATTAAGTGCTAAATTACTAACATCGCCTCAATCTAATCCATCTCTAGCAATATCTGCTCCAAAACCAGTTAATGAACCTACTGCACCAACTCCAGCTCCAGCAACATTGCCAAATCCTGGTACAAAAGTAGCACCTAAAGAAGCAGCATCTGCAACTAAAGCTGCAATTTCAGCTTTGTCAGCAGCAGTTAATTGTGTACCATCTCCAATAGTTTTTTCTTCTCCAGCAGCGCGAAGTTTTTTATCTGATTGTTGAATTGCTTGTTTACTAGCTTTTGCACTATTAACTCTATTTGCAGCAACTCCTCCAATTTGATATTTAATAACTCCTCCGTTTTTATTACTTGGAACTCTATAAGCTAAACCTAATTGTTCTAAGCCTTCAGGAGTAGTAATACTTCTTAGAGCAGAATTACCTCCTGTTCCTGAATATTGCTGTTGATACTTACCAAGCGTTTGAGTTTTAATTAAATCCTGAAATAATTGATATAAATCAGGATATTTTTGTCCAATAATTGGATTAAACTTAGCATGACGAGTACTAATTGTAGCTATATATGGATTTCTAATAATATCACTAATATATCCCTTAACTTCTGGATCTCTTAAGATTTCAGGATGTTGCTCAATATATTGTCCTAAACGAGAATCAATATTCCAATAATAATTTCTCATACTATCTTCAGATCCAGGTAAACGACTATTTAATGTATAGTTATCATTTCCTGGGTTTTCGTCATGAAAATAGTATAATTGAGTTTGAGGATTATAATACAATGTAGCTCTTGTTTGAGGATTTGAAGCATCTCCAGTACTTGCTACTTCTTTATATCCTCCAGTATTTCCTATAGTATAGTAACTATTAAAAGCAGTTGTAGGATTATTTTCATAGTAAGAATTAACTATATTTGGATCTAATTGCTCTTGTAAAGTATTATTATAATTAATTCTTTGTTTAGTTAAAGGATCAATATATACTCTTTCTGCTAAAGTTCTTAAAGGGTGTCCATAGGGATCAAACTGAGAAGAATCTTCAGGATTGTAATTAGGAAAATAATCATAAACTAAAGGATCACCTGCTTGTCTAACATAGTTACCAGTTAGATCTGCAGCATATCGATTTGGTTGAAAATACGGGGACCACATTGGATTACCTTCTGAATCAACAGAAGTACTAAACCATGGAGATCTAGAACGATTTTCATCCCAATATTGTTTAATAATTGAAGAATTACCAGCAGTTCTCTTATTATCTGCTACAAAATCTAAATACTTTTGAATTTTAGATAAACTATCTTGGTCATCACCCCTATATACTTTTCCATTAATAACAAATAAACCAGAGTCATCTGGAATATAATCCGCATAACTTCCATATTTTCTTTTAAATTCATTATTAAGTCATGCATCTCCAGTTCCAATATATGATAATAATTCTGGATTATTTATAGTTACATTCCCATTTGAATCAACGTTAAATAGGTTATGGTACTTATCATAATCTCATCCTGCTTTACTTCAGTTTTCTTTTGTTTTCTTAAGTTCTTCTTGTGCAGGATCTACTTCTTTTTGAGCTTGAACAGGTTTACTTCCTCCTAAAAAGATACCAATATCATCTAATGCCATAGCATCTTCATCCGTCCAATTTCCTTGTTCAAGCCTAGATATAATATCTTCTATGCCTTGCTCACCATATTTATTGTAAAAGTCTATATAAGCTTGCTTATCTAAATCATTATAGCCTTTAAATTGATCATTATCCCCATAACCTGCAATATCTTTTAGACTACGAAGTCTTCTAGTTGCTTTTAGATTATTAGCTCCATTTATATAAACTCTATTTCCATTTACTAATTCAAAATCTCCAGTATCTTTATTACGCTTATATTCCATAGTAATATCACTAGACCAATCTCTAATATTAATTGGATCTAATGCTTCTACTGGCTTTTTATATTGAAAATCCTTTAAAGCATGAACTGCATTTCTTGCAGTATTTTCTTTTCCCCTTCATAGATTTCCAAAACTTCTGCCAAGTCTACTTCGACGTTTACCTAAACGTTCTGCTTGATTATTAGTAACATCAAACTGTACTCCTTCTAATCTATCGGCACTAGAATTATATGATAAATTAGCACCTGATCTTAGAGCATCAGTTATTTTACTAAATTGATATGCAGTATCTTGATCTAATGTTTTTCCATAAGAAGACATCTGATTTAGAAAATCATCATCAACCTGATATTGATTACCATCTATAGTAAAAGTGCCGTATTTTTGAGGAGTAGAACCACCTTGTTGATATTTAATTACTTGTGCCATTTTATCACACTTGCTTTATATATAAAAAGGGAGATTGATCATATCAAATCTCCCTTTTATCTAATGATCATTAAATTACTTTTTAGCAAAGAATTTATTTTTCATTTCCCCGCCATTTTCTTTCTTAGCACATTTCTTGCGGCCTACCATCTTTCCACCTTTCTTAAATACAGGTTCTCCTTCAGGAACTTGTCCAACAGGACCTTGTGGTCCTTCGCTCATAGCTTGTTGTAAAAGAGCTAAGAAACCTTCACAGACTTGAGCCATTGCTTGACAGTCTTGCGTCTGTAATGCTTGAGCTGCCATTTCTGCTAACATTTGTAGTGGATCTTGTCCACCTTGTGGACCAGCAGGTGCCGCAGGAACAGGAGCGGACCCGCCTTCTTGATACTTTTTAACTTTCATAATTTAAATTATTTTAATTTTTATAGATATCTCATAACTCTATGATTGTCATATATTCATTTAATGCCCAAAGATAACACTTTAGTTCTTAATATCCAAATAAAATTACTAAAATTTTCATTTACACTAAATTTTTATGAAAACACTTGCTACATTAGCAATATTATATTATCTTTGTTCCACAACCCAAGAGTATAAAATGAGTCTATTTCATTCTCTTTGGAGATGCTAGATTAAACATGAGGCAATATAGGGTTATAAAAGATAGTTAGTATCTTTTAAGGAGAGTAAGAAATTACTCTCCTTTTTCTTTATCTATTTAGGAGATTCGATAAACTCACTTGGACGATTATCCTGTTCATTTATATATTTAAAAATCTTTTTTCCAAGTTTAGCATAATCAGAATCAGCTTTACTTTTATTAGCTCTTTTTGCTAATTTTATTAAAGTTCTAGAATTTTTTCTTGAGAAAATACGTTCGCCACCAACTAAATCCATTTGAGGTTTTCCATCAGATCCAAGAATATACATTTTATCAATTTCTTTTTCATCTATATCCTCTTCAAAGTCTAATTCGTCTCCAATCTGAATTCCAGAATTAGCATTAACTTCTAATACATATTTAGTTCTTCCTTCTTCATCTTCAGGAGTAGAAATAATTGGTTCAGAACTATGAGCTTTACCTAATACTACATTATAAACTTCATCATCTTGATTTATAAATACTAAATCAATATCGAATTCCATTTCCTCTGTATTAAATACTACTTGACCTTGATCTTCAGGCATTATAAATAACATACCCTCGTCATCATCCATAGATTCTACATTACCTAAACCCTGAATTCTTTCTTCTTCCGTTTCTGCTATTAGAACTTTATATTCTTTATCTGCTATTTCTATTTTTACCTCTTTCATTATTTCACACTTTTAATTAGTCCACTTCTATCATCTGTATTCTTTAATAGTTCATGACAAACTAATTTTCCAGCTTCAATTGCAATTTCGTTGGATGAATCTTCTTGATATGCTTTATATAAAGCCTCAAGTTTATCAGTAAATTCTTTTCTAAGTGTCCATTCTTCCTTTTCAATTTCTGCTGTCTGAACAATTCCTCCTTCAGATTGTGCTACTACAGGAATTCCTTTTTTAGTAATTTGATCTTTTAATTCTGGATTTACATTTTCTAAATGATGTTTATGTGCATGTAAGTTTCCTTCAGGAATTAAATTCATCTTACCTCCGAGTTGGAATTTTTGTGTTTCTGTAGATTGTGTTGGTCGTTTCTGTAAGAATGCTCTAGCTTCATCTAATTCAGGAAATTTCATTCCGTTTTTAGCCAAGGAATACATATTATCTAATCCATTATAAGTATTGAAGTTTTTACTAGCAAGAGACTGACCTATTTGATTATTCAGTCGCTTTTTACCTGCATCTGTAATATCTAAAGTAGTATTTTGCATTCTTCTAGCTCTAGTTATAGCATTTTGGCCTTTTCGATGAAATCCAAAGTCAAATAATCCAGCTTTTTTATTACTATATTTATCAATACTATTACTGATAAATTTCTTTGAACCACTATATTCGTTACTAATATCAGATGTATTATCTACTAATTTATTAATACGCTTTCCTCCAATACCATTAATTAAATTTAATGCAGCTCCAGCAGCCATTCCAATAGGGCCAAGCATACTTAGACCATCACTTACCATTCCTTGTATTTGAGAACCAGTACCTTCAACACGATCTTTAGTTCCTCCAATAAGATTTCCTATAGTTTTAGCTCCAGTATTAATCATTCCACCCATAGGATTAAATTGACTTACTACATTGTGTCCTATGTCTTTAACTCCAGACATTACTTGAGCAGTAGATCCAGTTTTCTCATTTCCTACAAGGGCTGTGTTAAGATTTCCAATGAACTGGTCTCCCATTTGAAAAGCTCCTCCAAATTTGCCATTTAGCTTATTTACAGTTTCTGCTCCAGCAAATGTATCATTCTGTCAATTTCTAACAGAATCTACAGTTTTTTGTGAAAACATACCTTTTGCGGTAGAGAAAGGATTCCTTTTATCTGCATCAGAATCAGATTTAGTATCTTTAAAATTTCCAATATCTGATTTGATTTTATTCATAGAAGCACTAATGAAAGCATTATAGTTTCCTAAGTTAAGACCAAGCTGTTTTAACATATCTGGACTAATAATATTCCCAGAACTAACTCCTCCTATTTCCATTTTTTTTATTCTTTTATGCATAACTTTGAGTCATTAATGTTTGTAATGCAGTAATAATAACAAGTTTATCACCTTTATATTTAACTCTAATTCTTGCATATTTATCTCGAACTTTAGTTGCCTTTAATGGAGATTCAAAATCATTAGAGCTTGTTTGTTCATAATATATTGGTTGTACTTGGAAATACCAAGAATCTTCACTATAGTATATATTACCTAATCGTCTTCCATATTCTTTTATATTTAAACAATCTGCATGTACATTTAAGTAATATTCATTTCGAATTGGATCTCATGTAACTTCTGTTTTATATCCTTTAGATTCTTTATCTAAATAGATTTCTGGGAAATTAGCGTTTGTAGATTCATTTTTATTAAAAGTTTTATTTCTATAAATAGCTCTTTTACTAAATTCATATACATCTCCAGTAATTTCTATTTCAATAGAATTTGGTTCAACATTATTAGATATTATTACTAAATTGTCAAATATTTTATGAATTCCTTTTGGTTCATTAACTATAAATTCAAACTCAAAAGGTTCCTGTTTATTATATCATTTAGTAGGTAATATTTGATTTGTTTCATCACTATCAAAATAATTTATCTCATCAATAATGTTACTTCTACCATGTACGAAAATATTATATAATAGTGCCTTATTTCAATCATCTTGATATTTCAACATGTCGAATTCTTTTAGCACCTCATAAGGAATAATAGCTCCAGCTGTATATGATCGTTCAATTCCAAAAACAATACAATTACTCATAAGATTTCCACTCTCATCTTCAGAAGGATTATCTTCTGATGAAGTTACAACATATGGAGTATATTTTACTTCAATAGTATAATATAAATAGCCTCTATCCTCTTTTCTGTATAGATCTTTAAATTCTATTGAAAATGGAGCCGCATCCTTCTGTTCAAGATAATTAGCATAGATTATTTTCTGACGGTCCTCTTCTGATTCAGCATCTATAGCATTTCCAACATTTTTATTTTTAATTTCAACCCAATTCTCACTTACTTCATCCATAAGCCAGGTTTCTTCATTTGCTTTGCATTCAATAAGTGAATCAGTTTTTATTTCATCTTCGTCTCAGTAATATCCTTTTATAACGACACTATTAACATTATATCCATCATATCCATCAACTGTGAAAGTAAACTTTGAGTATTCTCTATCAGAAGTAACATATTTTCCAGTTCATTCTTCTCCTACCTTTACAAGATCATCAGTTTTCCGAAGATTATTACTTATTATACTAAATATTTTACTCTTAAGCAAATCAAAACTAAAATATGTATTATTTATATTTTCTGATAATAAAGGAACTCACGAATATCTAGTAACTCACATGCTACGTACTTCATTATAACATATATTCCAAATTTTATCATTATTATAAAAAGTGAACATAACATCATTTTTATAAGCATTAAAGTGAGTTTTAACATTTCTCGTTCCTAATGCTACTGTTTTTTCAAGTTCCTTAAGATTTATTTCATCATTAAGGAATCTTTGAATTGTAAAATCAGATATAAGTTCAAGACCTCTATCAGAAAATCTCCAAATTTTCTTAGTATATGTATCAACACCATATACTGCCCTAGGAGTTCTTATAATAGAGTCTTTTCATATAGAACCATACATATCAGATATAATTGTCATTTGCTTTTGTAATACTCCAGATCCATACATATGAATATTTTGCCCAGTAGTAGTTTGAATAAGAGCTTTTTCATTTATTGGAACAATAGCTATAGCATGTTCAAATACAGTTAATAGATTTCCTCCTCAAGGAAGAATTTTTACTATACCTCCATATTGTCTATCTAAATCTTCATATGATAATCCTTGGAATACCTTATATGAGTTCTTAAAGTTTCCATCTACCTGAATATCACTAAACATTATACGAGTATCAAACTCGTCAACCTCATAAGGTACATCTATGTGCTTATAATTTCTTTTAAATCCTAGAGTAGTACTATATCCTCTATTATATAAGTTACTTTCTGGAATTTTAGCAGAAGATTTAGTAGATATACCTTGTATAGGATAAAATCCTCTTGGATTTCCCATTAATGCAATTTCTTCTGTATTAAACTCATCAATACTTCTAAGAGAAATATTATTATTAGATAATCCTTTAAATGTTACTCAACTTCCAATAGCTACTGCATTAATATCTCCAATATTTATATCATCCCAGTTTTCAGTATTTCTAATACCTTTAAAATTATCTTTTCAAGTATTAAAATCTACTATTGTATCATTTGTAGGAACTGTTTGAGAAGTGAAGTTTCTATGTAACCTAATGGTAGTTGTATAAGTAAAGCAATCACCACGATATAATATTGGAATCATACTCCAATTAAATTCTATAGAATTACCTTCCACGTCTTTATAATCAGTAGTACAATCTGTAATATCTTTGTCTTTTATTACACTAGTATCTGTAGCATATCTATCAGATACTGCAAAGTAAGGAGAATTATCATCGATTCTTATTTGAAAATATTCCTTATTAAATGTTTCGGAGTAATTTTTTATATAAACATTATATAATGATGATTTACCAAGTAAAGTGTTACATCCTACAAAATCAGTAAATACTCCTCTAACTAATTGAGCATCGCTTGATTCTTTATCCTCTTTTCCAAAACAGGTTTGTTGTTTAATTTCTTCTTGCATTCCTGCTCTAGTACAAAAGATATTATCATTAATAATTTTCTGAGGAATATCCGAGTCTATATATAAAAGTTCGCTTGTTGTTTCTGCATTTGTACTTTCAACATTTGTTAAATCTAAGGTATAACTTCTTCCTGATGCGTTATATTGATTAAACTTGTATGCTTCTACTAATTTATATCTATCTGAGTTAAGTAGAGATTGCATTTGCTTATCACACTTAACATCTGCTGATAATAATCCTGAATAGCTACAATTGTTACTATATATAAGTTTTGAATCATAATCGTTAATCAATACCTTATTTTTATTTACAAAAGATTCTGTTACAAGCTTTGGATTTTGGCCTCCTTCAGAAAGATCAAGACAAGGAACTCCACTTACAGTGTCAACTCCTATAGATAACCCAGAGAATAAAAATGTTGGAATACGCTGTTGCCTAACAAAGTAGTATCCCTTAATATTCAGTTCTTTAAGTTTATTAATTACAAATTCAGGGATTCTAATTTTTAATCCCAATGGCTTCACAGATTTTCCGTCATGATCAATAATAGTCTTATCTTTAGTAAATCTAAATACTCCTCTTGTATTTTCTAAAGTTTCTAAAGATATAAAATCTTTATTTTCTATAGTTTCAGGATCTCTTAAGTCTATATTATAATCATAATTACATTTATTACTTGATATTATCTCTCCATTATCCCCTTTTTCTTTAAAATGATAAGTTGAAAGATTAAAATCAATACCTCTAAGATTATATACAGGAGATAAATGCTCATCATTATATATAAATACTACTCCTAGTCTATAAATTTCTCCAGGGAAATATCCAAGTCTATAATATATATTATATGGAGAATAGTATTCTGCAGCAGTAATATCCCCTTTATAAATTCCATATTTATCTGTAATATATCCTATATCATGTTCTTGACATTCTTCTACATTAATATATAACGCAAGATTACTTAAAGTGGCAGAGTCTTCTTTAAGTTTTGAAACATTTGCAAAGAATAATCTATTTTGAACTTGTGCCTGGCTTTTTACAGACTCTACATAGTTATATTGTATATTTAAATCTTCTGCAGTTATGTCTTCAAGTTCTTCAAATCCATTAATGGTTATTGTTTGATTGACATCAGTTATTTCATAAGTCTTTTTTATTTTATGAAAATCTGTTTTAGAAATACCATTTACATCACAACTTGTTCTACTATAATATATATTTATATAACTAAAAGACGTATCTATATTCTTAAGATAAAGTATTATAGATTTATCAGTACGTTCATCCATATAAGCTCCAACACAAGTCTTAGGATTTGATAAATCTCCTTTAAATACAGACACTATTCCTGATTCAGCAACAATATCAGTTTCATTATAGTCACTATCAGAATATTTTATATAAAATATATAATTCCCTCCTTTGAGAGTTCCAAAGTAATCTACATTTTTAAATTGAATCTTTGGAATTCTAGTAACGTTTCTAAATAACCTAGTTTGTTGATCTAATTCATTTTCTGTATATAAATTAGATTGTTTAATTTGGTTTCGATTTATAATTTTATATCTATTATTTTCTAATAACGCTACTCTAGTATTTATTATTCTAGGAGGATTTTTATCATCGTTGAATATTAAATTTGTACTTCCATCATAAGAACTTTGACATTCTATGTCTATAGGATTTTCTAGATCTAATTTTAATTGAGAATTACTTACTGTAAAATCATCAATCTGATCATCAGATTTTTTTAAATTACGTAAAGGATTATACTCTCAAGCAATATCTCCAGTATCCTTGTACTTTTTTACTTTCAGTTTTATATCCATTATTGCCCGTCATCATATATATTAGAAATAAACTCTCTTGCTACAGAACGCGTATTATTATCTGTCTCTCTCATAAACAATTCTAAAGTAGCATCCATATTAGATCTTACTTGATCTGTAAACACCATACTTTTTATAGCATTAGTTAATTTCACTTTATTTGCATTCTCATTATACTCATGAATAAGATACAGGTCTCCACTTTTTATATTCGGCTGTCTTTCTAATTCATCTACTTTAATTCTTACATCACTATTCTTATTATCTATTAACCTTTGGAGTTCATATTTAAAAGATTCATCAGGAGTAACTATACAATTAAAATTGACATTTGTATTTGTAGATATCACATTATTGTCTGCAAAAGATACTCCATTAAATATTGAATCTATTTCATCTGGAATGTCAACTCCCTCATCCATGAAATATTTTCAATTATATGTTCCAGAAAGATTAATAGTTTTTATATATACTGGATTTATAAGAGATTCTCTATAGTTATATAAAGAATAATAAATTATATTATTTTTAGAAGACATACAATATCTTAAACAGTATATCATCATAAGATAGGAATATATACAAGTTTTAGAAATATAAGAAGCATCTTTCTCTGAAGGCGCCTTATTAGCACAGTAATATATACAAGGTCATGAATTTTTTGTTTCATATGACATTGCAAGACAGAAATTATTTGCAGATCCGTATCTGCTAAAGAAACCAGAATCTCCAGAATGGCTACTATCATTACCATATTTTGCATTATAGAAATTATATATATTAAATCCATAATCATCTGCATAACTTTTTGTACTAGTTGCAGAATGGCCATTTGGTTTTCAATCTGTTCTATGCCAATTAGTTCCACTTGAAATATTTAAATCTCCAAGAACACTAGGTCAGTTCTTTTCTGGAGTGAATGCTTCTGTATTCTCACCATAATACAACTTATTGTTTTCAAACCTAATAGTAAAAGGACCTACCTCTTTCCACCAGAAACACATTGATCATTTATCTCTTCCAGAACCGTCTTTTCTAAATTCTACATATTCAGGTCTATATTCTATTGTATGAGTATCGTCTTTATCTGTAACTTTAGTTTTAGTTTTTCCAATAGGATGATATTCATATAAATATTTATCACTACTACTGATTTCTTTTACAATATTATATTCAGTATTTGTAACTGTAAAAGTATTAAACAAATCAAATGAAAAAGATCCATCTATTTTATTAAAGAGTAGTGTATAAGTATTGCCTTTAGAATCTATAGCCTTGCCATTGTTAACAGTAACGCCTTTAGAAGTGATTCATCTTCATAATCTACCGTCATCTCCATTTTGGTCTTTTGGAACAGATATAGTATATACTTCAGAGTTTCCTACCTTTTTAATAGAATATGTATTGCCTTGTTTAAATATAGTCTTAATTCCAATCTTAGAAGTATCATACGTTTCTCCAGGAGGTTCTGGATATACTAATTTAATTTCACTAAAATAGTCACTAGAATCAAATGAATAATTATTTATTTTTTCATCTTTTGAATCTTCATTACCTCTTCGTTTTAGAAAAGCAGTTTCTGTAAACGCATAATTACCTGAATTAAGTTCGAGTTTTATATAATCAGCAAAGTAATTTACAAGGTCTTGTCCTGTAATATCCTTAAAGTTATCTTTAACATAATATCACCTATTTACAAGTTCTGTGGCATAAATTCTATTTTCGGCAGGTTCTATATCTCCTCTAATAGGATTTCCAGATTCAATATTAATAACATAACGAAGACTTAGAAAGTATATATCCTCTTTATTAAAATTAACTTTTTTTATCTTAGGTTCTCCAGTTTGAGTAGTATCATACTCTGCTATGTCTTCATTATTTTCAGAAAAGGGTATATCTATAATAATAGTTCCATTACTTATTATATCAGAAACCGAAGTCCAATCAATAGCAGTATAGGGGTTGTCTGAATCTGAAGTAGAATATCTTTCTAACTTATATTCAAGGCTAACTCCAGGAAAACTTTCTCAAGAAGTAAGCATTGTTAGAGAATTATCTCCTACAAAATATTTAAAATAATTTCTTCCAAAGTGTATTTCATTAGGATCTATTGTTATAGGATCTCTAGAAATTGTTTGTGTAAATTGACTATATATTATATAATTTTTCTTACCTTCATTTTCAACTAATAATGCGGGAGTAATATATTTGTAGTTTCCAAGCGTTTTTGCCTCAATAGTATTAAATATTATAGACTGGAAATTATTATAAGATATTAATTGATTAGGCTCTAGACTTATTGGAGATAATTTACTTATATTTTTTTCATCTAAAGTATCATAATCATGTAAAAAATATACTAAATTATTTTGAATCTTATCTAAATCTCCATCAGCATAATTTACAAGATTCCAATAAGTTTGTACTCTAAGATCTCCGCCTGGATAAACTTTTATAGCATTTGAATCACTATTATCTACATATATCTTACTTTTATCAAAATATATATTAAATTGTTCTGGAACCGTAATACTAAACTTTACAGCAAGCCAACCAGGAATATCCCAAGATACAGGAATCCAATCACTTCTATTAGTTGTGGATTTATCGACTTGTAATTCAAGAAGCCCATCTATATTATACAATTTATTTTCATCTGTAAGAATATAAGGAACTAAGTGTCTATAGTATTTATTGTTTAACTGTTCAAGTGCTTCCTTAAAGGAATATTCATCTAAATTTTCATATATAAGAAGATACTTATCTCCTGGATTTAAATAAAAATTAGGATCTTTACTAAGAAGTATGATTTTAGTTTCACCTTCTAAATCTTTATATAAAGATGTTTTATCAATAATAATATCCTCAATTGTAGCATCCTTATTATCTACAATTGGGGTAAAGATTGTTTGTTGTGATGGAAAACTTCCAATTTCTACTTTGTCGTCAATTGGATTATATGAAATAATATATAATACTCCTTGGTGTTCTTTCATTCCAACAGGAACAAAACCATTACTCAAAGCTCCATTTTTAAACCCATAATTACCCATATCGTTCTGTAAGGCAAATTCATTACCATTATAAGTAATTAAAGTGCCGTTTAAACAATCAGTCATTACAGTATTTGGAACCATTAATGGTTCTATATCCTTTATCATTCCTCCATTAAACTGATTTATTTGATTTAATTTGTTCTTCATAGTTATTATGTAGTTATTGCTGCAGAAGGAACCTTAACTTCTCCAGATGCAGATATAGTAATTTGAGTATCTCCACTTCCTAAAGTTGCAGAACCATCTTCATATACAATTAAAGGTCCAAACTTACAAAAAGTATCATAGTTATTAATATTATATAGATTGCCTCTCTTCAAACTACATTTACCTGTATTTTCGATACTAATTCAATTTTCTTGAGCATCATTTATTCCAACGAATGATGTTCCTGAAGCAGATATTTTAAGATAACTCTTTTGTTCAGCACTATTGTATAGGTATATAGTTGGGTTATTTAAATAACAGTTATCACTATAAATCCCTATTCCAGAAGGATTTAGTATATCGTCTGATATTACAGATAAATTTCCAATAACTGTATTACTAGTTTGATAAAAACCGATAGATTCAGGATTAGTTTCTAGTATAATATTATAATACTCTGAAGTTTCTTCAGGCTCTTGATAATATTGTACATTAATTGAGGTAAACGGTTGTTCTTCAGTATCTGAAGTTAGATTCTCAGCTTCTGAATATGCATACAACCCAATAGATTCTGAAGAAAGAGCTAGAAAGCTTGCTTTATCTGAAATGTATGTAGTATGTACATATATTTCGTCATTATTAATACCTGTGACTATGAACTTTGCACTAATATTCTCAATCTCCTCAGATGTATCTTTTTTGTATTCATTTATAATTAATTCTCCCTCTGTACCAGGAGTAACAAATCCTGAATCTATATATAATTTTAAAACGACACCATTAAATGTAGATTTATTTTCCTCTGGAATAATGTAAATTTTTGTTATAATCTCATTATATAGATTAGATGAACGTGCAATATTTTCTGCACTTTTAGTAATTTCTGTATCTTCTGTAATTTCTTCAGGATCTATATAATAATTATCTGCAACAGATAATGGTATGCACGAAATATTCTTTCAAGATTCAATGTTTATTGGCTCCCAATAAAAAGATTCTGATAAAAGTTGTTTATCAAAATCTAATTGATGAGAGGTATATGTTGATGGAGTTTGTCAATTATAACTTGTATTTACAGATTTTACAAGATCTTTAGCAAACTCAACGAATGTCGTCTTACTAGTATTTATTCCTTTTACAGAATATAATTTATATAGAAGCTGTAAAATATTTATTCCAAGATCATATAGATTTCCATCAATATCTAGCTCGCTTGCTGTAACACTTATATTTCCTCCAATTGAGATATTTCCAGAAAGAGTTTCAAAACTAAGTTTTTTAATATTAGCATTACTACAAACTACTGTATTACATGTAACTTTCCCATCTTCAGCTATAAATTTTCCATCTGTAGTTTCTAATGTATTAAAAGAGATGTTCTGTTTATTTAATAATGCTTGAATATCATTTCAACTATGCCCATCAATAAACTGTGCATTAAGATTACTTATAACTTCTGAACTACTTAATTTAAATGGAGGGGTTCCATTAAATATTACAGTATTATCAAATATTATATTCCCTTCAAGAGAAGCATCTGAATTTTGAGAATCACTAAAACTAAAATAACTATTATCTAATGTATAATAAATTCCTCCGTTTAATGCAAAGATTATTTTTCTATCTCCAGGATATTCATACTGCCCTGTCTCATATAATAATATATCGTCTACAATTATAATTTTAGACTCTATAGATTCTTCGTCTTCATCATCAGTTGTTTCTTTATCATAATTTAACTTATAATATTTATCTCCAACTTTTACTCTTATTACCCCACTAGTTTCAAAAACTAAATTTCTTCTAGGAGACCCTATTATTTCTTCTTTTGCCATATTAAATCATTATTATTTTATTTTTTACATCTCTATATGCTATATATTCAAAGTTTCTTGTTGTGATTTCACTTTTTAAAAATGTCCATCCAACATCAATTGGATAGTATAATTTAAAGAAATGTGTTCTAGATCTATCTAAATAACACTCTTCTTGTATTTTATATAACTTCAAATCTCTAAACTTTATTTTAGATCTACGCTTTGAAGTTATCTGAGTTTTATAAAATTCTCACTCAGCTTCAGTTAGACCGAAATAGTACGCTCCGTTATATACTTCTTGAGCGTACTTATATTTCAGTCTTAATTTAATACGATGTTTAATATTATTATATCTAACTCTTTTATAATCATCAAAAAACATCTTTCCACAAAAAGCAGTATAGTTATGATTTCCTAAAACTACATCTGCTCCACTTTTAGCTAATAAATGAAAACTACTAAAACCGTGTTCTATAACTCTTTTTAACTCATCTTTTGAGATCTTTGGATATTTTTCTTGTATAATACCTAAATAATCGTCTAATTCTTTAATCATAATTAATAGTACACTTTTGCTTCTTCAGTATATTGATCTATGAGTTTTTTAAGATATTTATCAACATAGATTGGTTTTTCCATAGTTTCTTTATTATGCTTCATATATCTATATACTAGCTGGTTTCCTGTAAATTGAGATAATACAAAATCAATATTATTAAATTTACCTCTTCTATATGCTTGTTTAAAGTCTTCATCTGCAATTTGTTTCATAGAAATTTCTCCATAATTCCCAAAACGCAGAGGTAGTACAAAGGTAACATTATTATTTATAATATCCAATAAGATCTCATAAAAACAGTCATCAAAAATCTTAGCAGCTAGATTCTTACGATCTTTATATCTATTTTTTACTCATCTTCCTTTTAATAACTTAGGATTTAACCCATTATATAGTTCCCTAGAGTTAAAACCATGAGGAAACATTTTTTTATTCATTAGTTAACAGGTTTAAATGATTTCTTATATTGCTTTCTATCCCAACGTGTACGAGCATCAAGAATCTCATTCATTTCATTTTGCGAGATATGTTCAGGAACTCTGGCATCACTACAAGCTCTCAATCATTCTTGTTTAACTGCTTGAGCTATTTGAAAAGAATTACTATCTCTTAATACAAGACTCTTTTTATATAAATCAATATATGCGGCATATGCAGCTAACGCAGTTAATTCTTTATCTGTTATAAGTGGCAGTCCATCATCATCTACAATTACACCATGATATAGTACAGATACATTCGAATAATCTCTATCAAACTCTAATGCATTATTTATCTCATTATAATTTAATAGTTTTCCTGATTGGTATAATGGATCTTTATTCCATTTTCAAGCTTCATTATATCTTTCATAATAAGCATTTTGAACTAATGGGAAGATACTAGTGTCTGAAGTAGATTGAAAGTCTTCAAATGGAATTGTTACAGATTCTATAAAAGATAAATTGCAAGGTAATTCTAGTATTCTATTTGTAGTATCTCCTACATATCTATACATTCTAGAATGTTTATTACCTATTAACTGTAAACCATTTAAAACTATATCCTCAAAATTATCAGGATTTATTGTAACCCCATATAATATATTGGCAAGAGAATATACAGAATTTATATTATTTAACTTCATAATTATTTAGGAGTTTGATCGTTAGGCGTAACAGGAGTTGCAAGTTGACGATACCAGCGAATATATTTCTCAGTCATTCTTTTAATAATTTCATCAGATAAAATTCCACAATCTAGATATACCTCAGGGTTTTCAGAACAACAATCTCATTCTAAAAGCTTTCTTGGATCTAAGAATAGTGCAATTACAGATATATATTTTACAAAAGGAACATTAAAAATATATCCGTCCATATTACCATTAGAATTAATTGCAGTATCTATATAGACATATGGACTTCCTGGTTTATTTTTTCTATACTTATGAAATCTATAAGTTTCATCTGTATAAATATTATAACGAGTATGTCTATCTATACTGCCAACAAATCTTATTGTATCAATTCCGTTTATATAAATAATCGGTGGAATTTCAAAATGTAATGCTTTTTCTCCAACTTGCAAATTACAACATTTTGACATGTAATCACAATCAACTTCAATACAATTAATTGCTAAAAACAATTCATCTAAATTAAGAATTCCTTTTAAAAGAAATTCTCTCATTATTTGATTACGCTCTGCCACTACTTCATCCTGAAGTTGCTCTACAGATATTTTTGGATTTGAAGTGATTCCTGCTAATCCAGTTACTGTATTATTATATACAGCACTTGCTATTGCTTCTATTGTCATAAACTTCAGTTTAAAAATTAAAGGCAGGACAGGGAAATTACCCCGCCCTGCCTTCTTCTAGTGATATATGTTAAAAGGAGTATTAAGCTCCTACTGTAAACTCTTGTTCTGCTACAGCATTACCATAAGAGGCTTTAACTGTAAACTTATCACCTTCTGCTGCAGTTTGTCCTTTTTTTACAGTAAGCTTACCATCGTTATCGATTTGATACTTACTATCTTCTTCTTTAATTGAATATTTAATAAGATTTGGACTAACAGCGGGACCAGATACATTTGCTTTAATTATTGCTTTTCCTTCGTTAATATCCTGTACTGAAACCTTAAGTGCAGATACGAATTCGATATTAATTAATTCAGTATTATCAGGACTAACAACTTTAATTGAATCGTCTCCAAATACTTTTTTCAGATCCTCTTCAAACTTATCAACAAGTGATGATAATACATAGAACGTATGTGTCGTAACTGATTTAAGAGCTTGTCCTACTGTTCCCTGTCCATGAAGCCCCTTACGAGGCATGCAATATAAGAATGAGAATTGAGTATACAAACCTCCGTTTACTGGATACTCCTCTTCATTGAGAGCTGCATAACGTATATTAGGATAACTTGGGAAACGTAGATTCTCCTGAAGCCAAGCAGCAGTACCAATTTCCATTTTATTCTTAGTTACTTCTACAGCCTCATCAACCGTTACATATTGCTTCTCAGTGCAACTATCAGGACAACTAATACCTCTTTGTTCCTGAAGTTCAGCTACAGTAATGACCTGATGTGAATCAGTGCAACTTACAAGTACTTTGCCTGAATCTTCTGCAGATACTCTTACATATCTGTAGTTTTCAGGAATAGCCATTTCGATAGCCTTAATCATTTTTTCCTGAAGTTCTTTAATCTTTTCTAAATCTTCAGCAGAAACCTCAAATTCAGTAAGTACAGCCTTACCAAAATTTGACCAAGGCATAGCGTAATCTGCAAGGTATTTACCGATTAGAGTAATACCAATTACTACTCTATAAGTACCTTCTTTCGTAGGTAAATTAAATGCTGCACTAGCGACTTGGCCTTTTTCTGCTGGAGTTTTGTAAATAACTCCTTCGACTAAGCCTTCTTTTCTATAGTCTGCACAACGTAATACTCGAAATAATTTAACAGGACCATCCATAACCATAAAACGAGGATTTACACCATCGTCAAGCAGGTTTGAATTAATTATTACTTCTTTTTGAAAATCAAACATAATTTTTAATTTTTAAGTTAATAAATTTATTTATTTCCAGGAACTGCTATAGTCTGATTAATAGGAACGTTTGTTTGTAATCTTGGATCACCTGCATTCTCTAATAATAGTCTAGTTACGATATTAATAATCTCGTAACAAACATAGTCTGGAAATTCCAGGGTTTGAGTATTATCTTCTGGTAATAATACATCATCCTGAGTCATGGAAACATACATAGGAGCTTTTACATAAGTAATATATACATTATTTAAACTTCAATTCGAATCGCCACTATGTATTTCCAAATTTACAGAAGATTGATTTACAATCCTTTTATATGGTTCTTTTAATGCATAAAATCGATATTTTCCATCCTCTGTTTTAATATAATTAGGACGATAACTACCTTCTTTAATT
>OLWQ01000055.1_pt1 | contig 77579 bp, 57 predicted proteins | sample 1673981 | NCBI WGS metagenome assembly OLWQ01 (sample SAMEA103958136, study PRJEB25191) | human gut metagenome | reverse complement strand
TCCCGGGAGGCCCCTTTTCGTTTCCGGGGTTCCCGGCGGGTTCGCGCTCCGGGAATCCTTTTTTTATCCCTGAACACAAGTAGAGCTCAAGCGTTTTATCGCAATGGGTTTATAGACTGGGCAACTATGCATTACTTCGTACCCAAACGTTGCACCGAGTCGAACAAGATTATGTATCACGACAAGGCAACGGCTCAGCAGGCCGCCGACCAGAGTTGGCGCGAACGCGGCACTGAGCTTTGGGTATACCGTTGCGATTTCTGCGGTACTTGGCATCTCACGCATCGCGATCCACAATCCAGCTACATGCATGTTCCGCTTAACCAGCAGCTCAAGCCACATTCCCGCAAGAAGGGCTACAAGCCCCGCAGAAGGTAATAGCAGAGCAATAGCAGGGCATAACAGGACAATACCGAGAATAAGACAACATATAAAACCAAGGCCCGGCGGATTCATTGCAATCCACCGGGCCTTGTGTTGTATCAGCTTCGTATCAATGATACGAGCGCTGCCATGTATCTACCGCTCCAAACGGAAGCCCTGTCGCTTCGCCTGCACGGCAACGGCCTTGGCGTTCACGCCCTCGTCGATCGCATTTGCCGCAATCTGGTCGCTGAACGCGTCCACCGGCCGTTCAGTATCGCGCAAATCGTAATACTTGTGCACTTCGGCGTCGAACGAATCCAAGCCGGACAGCAGCTTCTCATCGCTACTTGGATACTCGTTCTCGAAGAACTGCATGGAACGCGGCATACGCGGCTTGATGGCCGGCTCCTGATCGGGCTTGCCGATTGCAATGCCCAGCACCGGGTACGTGTATTCGGGCAGATTCAGCAGGTCGATCAGCGCGGGAACATCGTTGAGCAGCGAGCCGAGAATCACGCAACCCAAGCCGAGCGAGTACGCGGCCGTCTCCATCGCGTGCAGTGCCAGAACCGCGTCGTTCTGCGCCTGCGTGAAACGATAGCTGCCATTGAGCGTGAACGCGTCGGACGCCACTTCCACGCCCTTGCGCGCGGCGATCGCGGCATTGCGATGCTCGTCCAGCACGAACACGTACAGCAGCGGCGCGGTCGCGATATACGGCTGCCCGCCGATTTCGGCAAGACGCTTCTTGGCGGCTGGCTCGGTGACGCGGATGGCGGACCAGTCGTTCAGGAACTGGCTGCTCGCCGCATGCTGCGCCACGGTCTCCAACGTTTCGACGACGTCGTCCGGCAGTGGCTTCGGCTTGAATTTGCGGATGGAACGACGCTCCAGCAGAGTGTCGACGGTTGCGTTATGAAGAATGTTGCTCATACCGCCATTGTTGTCCGCGCGGCGCGATTTTGCAAGGGAATCGGGCTAAATCCGTCTCCCTGTGAGAACATATCTACTTGAGACTGCTTTGCGATATTTGCGACGTATTTACTTGCCCTGCGCCTGCCGTGCGTGCCGCCTGTCCACAATCGCCTTCGACCCGCGGCCGGACAGTTGCGATACGAGCGCGCCGAAACCGGCGGAAACCACGGCGAATACGATGCCGAGCGCCGCTTCCGCAGCCTCGTTCTTGGTACCGTCGGCACGGACGGCCTTGCGGCCGACGCTTTTCTTCCACACCATCTCGAACGCCTTGCCGAGCACCAGTCCGGCCAACGTGGGCACGACGGACTTGAAAATCTTATCGCCAAATGAATCGGGATCGTTCAGTCTCTGGTCGCGCATCGCATTCACCTTCTCGTCGACGGTGTGCAGGGCCGCCACCACGCGGTCCGCACTGGATTCCATATTCGGCATTTCACTCATGAAACCAGTGTAACGCGTCGGAAAACATGCCGGAATATGTGCGGGACACGTGGCGGAATGGGATGAAAACGCAGCTTGCGTCGGCTAGAGTAGAGACATGACTGAAACTCAACTGGGAGGCAATGCCGCTTCCGCAATCACCCCTGGCCGCTTGGTGCTGCTGCGTCACGGGCAGACCGTGTGGAGCGAATCCGGACAGCACACCGGCCGCACCAATATTCCGTTGACTGACATTGGCTGCGATCAGGCTCGTGCCGCCGGCGAACGGTTGCGTGAGGCGTTTCCCCAGGGTTTCGCGCAGGGGTGCATGTTCGCCAGTCCGTTGCGCAGAGCCCAGCAGACGGCGCAGCTGGCCGGATATGGCGATTTCGATGTGCTCCCTGAAATCGCGGAATGGGATTACGGCCGTGCCGAAGGGCGTACGCGCCAGGAAGTGAGTGCGGTGGGCGGTTTCGCTTGGGATGTGTGGCGCGACGGTCCGCAGGCACTTCCCGAATCGTTGGAAGGCGATTGGATTGAAACTTTGCCGAACGGCGAGCAGGTGCCCGTGCACAACGGTCCGGGTGAGACGGTGGAGGAAGCTGCGGCGCGCACACGTGAGGCGATCGCCACGGTCAAACCGTTGCTCGACGCTGGAAACGATGTGCTGCTGGTGGCGCATGCGCACGTTCTTCGTATCTTGACGTCGCAATGGCTCGGTGTTGATCCGCATTTCGCGCGGTTGCTGCGATTGGACACTGCGCATTATTGTGTATTAAGCCAATATAAAGGTGACAATGTCATCGAACATTGGAATTGCTGAATTATTGAACGGAACTGTTTGATATCGCTGAATATTATGGCGGTCCCTCCTTGGAACCGCCTCTTTATTGCATGCATGACTTGCCACTTTGCTGCGGCGTGTCGCAAACGCTTGCATAGAAGTATGCTCTCTAAAAGTATTGAAAATAAATGATTTTCGGGATTTCTTTCGATGGTATGACGTCTGACTTTTGAATTCATTTTGCCTACGTTTGCAAAAATCGGGGAAATGCGGCACAATAGTGGTTGTTAGGAATCGTGATGACGCGATACCGCAAATTGTTTCCCAACGAGAAGCTGGGAACAGGAATGGAAGAGAAAGGTTCGATGATGAATCGTACTATTAAGGCAGCAGTTGGAATGGTCGCTATCGCGGCAATGTCTGTTGGCACGTTGGCTGCTTGCGGTGGTTCTAGCTCAAGTTCCGATAACGGCAAGGGCAAGGTGTACTTCCTTAACTTCAAGCCGGAATCCAGCGACGAATGGAAGAAGCTGGCCAAGGATTACACCAAGGAAACTGGTGTTGAGGTCAAGGTCCAGACCGCTGCTTCCGGTACATACGAACAGACTTTGAAGTCCGAGATCGCCAAGTCCGAGGCTCCGACCTTGTTCCAGGTCAACGGCCCTGTCGGCTACCAGAACTGGTCGTCCTACACCGAAGACATGTCCGATACTGAGCCGTACAAGCAGCTTATCAACAAGGATGTCGCCCTCAAGGATGGGGATAAGGTCGTCGGTGTTCCGTATGCCATGGAGACTTATGGCCTGATCTACAACAAGGATCTGCTGGCCAAGTACATTGCCACTGACGGCGCCAAGATCAAGAGCGTCGATGACATCGACAACTTCGATACCTTGAAGGCCGTGGCCGATGACATCCAGGCTAAGAAGGACCAGCTTGGTGTCAAGGGCGCGTTCACCTCCGCCGGTTTCGATTCCAGCTCCGACTGGCGTTTCAAGACCCATTTGGCTAACCTGCCGCTTTACTATGAGTTCAAGGATGACAACGTCACCAAGCAGCCGGAGACCATCAAGGGCACCTATCTGCCGGAATATAAGAACATCTTCGATTTGTATCTGAAGGACTCCACCACCGAGCCGACCCAGCTGAGCTCCAAGACCGGTGATGATTCTACCTCCGAGTTCTCCCTCGGCGAGGCTGTGTTCTATCAGAACGGCACTTGGGCATGGACCGATCTGCAGAAGGCTGGCATGAAGGCCGACTCCCTCGGCATGCTCCCGATTTACATCGGCGTCAAGGGCGAAGAGAAGCAGGGTCTGGCCACCGGTTCCGAGAACTACTGGTGCATCAACTCCAAGGCTTCCGACGCGGATAAGAAGGCCACCAAGGACTTCCTGAAGTGGGTCGTCACCAGCAAGACTGGCATCAAGTCTCTGTCCAGCGACATGGGCTTCACCACCCCGTTCAAGTCCTTCAGCGACGTCAAGTCCGACAATCCGCTGGTCCAGGCTGCTGTTGATGATCAGAACTCCGGCAAGACCGCAGTCTCTTGGAACTTCACCATGATGCCGTCCGAAGAGTGGAAGAACAAGCTTGGTTCCGCCCTCCTCGAATACGCTCAGGGTACCGGTGACTGGGATGCCGTCAAGACCGCGTTTGTTGACGGTTGGAAGACTGAGTACGACGCATCTCACTGAGATTGTGTTGCACCATGAGTTGCAAATCGCAATTCAATAACTGAATAAGCTAGCTGCGGTCGAGGATTTTTCCTTTCCTCTCTTCGCCCCAGCCGGTTGTGGAGACAACGGAAGGCCGTCATCGCAATGTTCTGCGATGACGGCCTTTCTGTGTTTCGTACGTTTGCCGTGTGCGCAATGTGCGGCAAACGTCAGTGACGCAGTCTGGCGGTGGTCGATCGGACGATTAGCTGTGCGGGAAACGTCTTGAACGGCTCGTCAAGCGGCTGCTTGTCAATCAGGGCAAGCGTCATACGGGCCGCCTCGTGTGCCATCTCGACCGGTGTCTGACGGATGGTGGTCAAACCGAGATCGCGAGCGTAGATGCTGTCGTCGTAGCCAATGATGGAGATGTCGTTCGGTATTGTGAAACCGTTGCGTTCCAGCTGGAACAGTAGCGGAATTGCGATGCCGTCTTCCTGACAGGCAATCGCCGTGGGCATGTGGTCCGAGCTGAGCAGCTGCGTGACGACTTTGCTGATGTTGTTCTTGCCTTCGTCGGTAACGAACACGCGCGGTTCGACGCCATTGGACTTGCAGCACGTCATGAACGAATCGAAACGGCCCTGCACGCTGAAGTGCAGCGTCACTTCACGGTCGGTACGGATGTAAGCGATATCGCGATGGCCAAGCGTTATCAAGTGGCGTGCGGCCAATTCGGATCCCTGCTTGTCATCGATGCGCACGGCGGCGTTGAAGCCGCGCTCTTCCGGCAAGCTCGAATTGATGCCGATGATTGGCACATCGACTGACCTGAGTTGCCTGATTTCGTTGCTGTCGATGTCGAAGGAAATGACGATTACGGCGTCGACATTGCGGCGTACCGGCAGCATGTCGAAGAACGTGCGGCGTTCCTCGGCGCTGGACATCTGATAGATCGAGATGTCGTAGCCTTCATCATGGAAGGATTCGTTCAGTCCTTCCATGATGGACGAACTGAACCACAGATTGAGTCGGCCGGAAATCAGCACCGCGATTCGTAGCGCGCGGCCGGTTTTGAGTGCTGCAGCGGAGCGCGAGATGGAAAAATTTAATTCGTCGGCGGCTTTCATGACTTTGTCACGCGTGGCTTTCGACACAAGGTCGGGACGTGTGAAGGAGCGAGAAACCGTTGAAATGGAGACGTGCGCAAGTTGTGCCACGTCTTGAATGCTGCTTTTCATGGTGACCCCTTGTATAGTAGAACTACTGAATATTCAGCATACTGTATTGAAACACTCTTGCAAAAGTTGGATTACAAACGTTTTCATTTGTGCCACAGTTGTTGCGGGGCTGATATTTACAATGCTTTCAGGCTGTCAATACTATGACAACGATGCAGAATATATGATTTATGACATGTAAAAATGACAACGTTTGACATTTCGCGTCGCGCTGTTTATTATAACAACTGTAAAAACTAAAAAGGCGAAAAACAATGCAGTGATTCGCCGATTTGGGGTAGTTGGTTTTCCATGCCGCGTTGCTGCGGTGTTGGAATGGAGAGGAAAGAAAGCAGGCAAGCTATGATCAGCATGGCCGGCAAAGCGATACGAAAGTGGTGGGCTCTGTTTGCGCTACCGACGTTCGCTGCATTTATCATCGGGTTTGTAATCCCGTTCATCATGGGTGTGTATTTGAGTTTCTGCAAGTTCACAACTGTGACTGACTCGGAATTCATTGGACTTAAAAACTATCAGAAGGCACTTGCGGATAAGGAATTCCTGCATGCGTTAGGTTTCTCGACGGCGCTGACCATTGTCACTACGGTTGTGATCAATGTGGTTGCGTTTGCCATCGCATATATGCTTACCAAGGCCATCAAGGGCTCCAACATCTTCCGTTCGGTGTTCTTCATGCCGAACCTCATCGGTGGCATTATCCTGGGCTACATCTGGATGCTGCTGCTCAACGGCATTCTCGCTCACTGGGGCCGCGCGTTGACGTATAGCGCAACCTACGGCTTCTGGGGCTTGGTCATCTTGGTGTGCTGGCAGCAGATCGGCTATATGATGATTATCTACATCGCAGGCATGCAGTCGCTGCCGACCGACGTGCTCGAAGCGGCTTCCGTGGACGGTGCGAACGGCACCCAGACCATGTTCAAGATCATCATTCCGCTGATGATGCCGTCGATCACCGTATGCTCGTTCCTGTGCGTCACCAACGGCTTCAAGCTGTACGATCAGAACCTTGCATTGACCAACGGCGCTCCGTCGAACATGTCTGAAGGTCTGGCAATGAACATTACCCGCACGTTCTATGGCCGTATGGGCTGGGAAGGCGTCGGCCAAGCGAAGGCAGTGCTGTTCTTCATTCTGGTGGCCATCGTGGCGCTCATCCAGAACAAGCTCACCACGAGCAAGGAGGTGGAGGCATGAACTCCGGAGAAAAAGTCAAGCACGGCGCACTGTGGTCCGTACTGTTCGCGGTGGTTTCGCTGGCGTGGATCTTCCCGATCGTGCTGGTGATCATCAACTCTTTCAAGCAGAAGGCGTATATTTCTCGTAACGCGTTCTCCCTGCCGACCGGTAAGGCGTTCGTTGGACTTGAAAACTATACGCGTGGCCTCGAGACCACGAACTTCTTTGCCAGTTTCGGCTGGACCCTGCTCATCACTGTCGGTTCCGTGGCGCTGATTCTGGTGTGCACTTCGATGTGCGCATGGTGGATCGTCCGCGTGAACAACTGGGCTGCAAAGCTGCTGTACACGTTGTTCCTGTTCAACATGATTGTACCGTTCCAGATGGTCATGTTCACCCTCTCCAAGCTGGCCGATATGCTCAAGCTCAACACCCCGTGGGGTCTGTGCTTCGTGTATCTGGGCTTCGGCGCTGGTCTGGCCGTGTTCATCTTCACCGGTGTGGTTAAGGGCATTCCGGAATCGCTGGAAGAATCCGCCATGATCGATGGTGCTTCCGTGCCGCGTATCTTCTTCCAGATCGTTGTGCCGATCATGAAGCCGTCCATTGTGTCCGTGGCTATTCTGCAGGCCATGTGGATCTGGAACGACTACCTGCTGCCATACCTGACGCTCGACCTGGGCAAGTACAAGACCATTTCCGTGGCGGTGCAGTATCTGAAGGGCGGTTATGGTTCCGTGGATATGGGCGCCATGATGGCCTGCCTGGTCATGGCCATCATCCCGATCATCATCTTCTACCTCATCTGCCAGAAGTACATCGTCAAGGGTGTTATGGCTGGAGCCGTTAAGGGCTGATCTTCGATCAGCCCTTAGGGAACAGCGCAGTGCGCTGTTCCCAGGCTCCAGCCCGAGCGGCTATGCCGCGAGGGTAACGTTGAGCCCGCGCGTAGCGCGGTCCTTAATTGCAGGGCCGAAGGCGGCGCGGTGAAGGGCTGATTTTCACCCAGAAAAATTTAAGGGACTGATGCGAATCAGTCCCTTTTTTCGTGCCTAATTACTTGCTGATGTACTTGCGGAAGACGTGCTCGAGAATCGGCGAATGCAGCATCAGCATGGTGCCGTAGCCGAGCACGAGCAGCAGGAACAGGCCCTGCGGCATGTAGAACCAGCTGGCCACGAGCAGCGCGACGTACACCGCGTCAATCGCAATCAATGCCAACGTATGCCCGATGTTGCTCACGCCGAACACAAAAGCGTTGCCGAGCGTGCGCCAAAACGAGTTTTCGAAACGTGCCTGCAACGCCCACACCCATTCGAAACCGATGAGCCACACAATCGTCAACGCGAATTTCGGAATGAGCAGCGGCGTGATCTGCAGCACGATCCACGAGTAGACGCACAGCGCGCCGGTCGTGCCGAAAATCAGCCAGTAGCCGGTTGATTTCGCGAAATTCGAGCGGAAGGCGGCGAAATAGTTGCGCGTCGCCGTGCCTTCGCCGGACAGCGTGCGGCGGGTGGCGTCGTGGCCGGCGGTCAGCGCCGCGCCGATCGTAATGATCGGAATACTGGTGATGAGCATCAGAATGTTGATCCAGATCGCGTCGACGGCGTCGCTCAGGCCGCGCATAAAGCCGGAATCGGGGGAGAGGAACTTCATAATCGCCTTTCGTATGGCATCCGTATGGCAACGTATGCAAGTCGAATCTTCCGCGATTCTACTCGATACAGCTGGAGTATGCACATTTTCGTCAAACGTTTGATGTGCTGCAATGATTAAGTTTTCATTAGCGTTTCGCTTTGCTTGATGTTATCGTTTTCATGTAGCGGAGACAGTGCTCCGTATCCGATGGACTACGACAAAAGGGGTTATCGTGACAGCAAACAACATGCGTGACGATTGGTGGAAGCAAGCCGTCGTCTACCAGATCTACCCGCGCAGCTTCAAAGACGTGAACGGCGACGGGTTGGGAGACATCGCCGGTGTCACCGAGAAAATGGATTACCTGAAGAATCTCGGCATCGACGCGATCTGGCTGAGCCCGTTCTACCCGTCCGACCTGGCCGATGGCGGCTACGACGTGATCGACTACCGCAACGTGGACCCGCGCCTCGGCACCATGGCCGATTTCGACGCGATGGCCGCCGCCGCGCATGAAGCCGGCATCAAGGTGATCGTCGACATCGTGCCGAACCACACGTCCAACAAGCACAAGATGTTCATCGAGGCGCTCGCCGCCGGCCGCGGTTCGGCCGCACGCGACCGCTACATCTTCCGCGAAGGCCGCGGCGAGCACGGCGAGCTGCCGCCGAACGACTGGCAGTCGCTGTTCGGCGGCCCGGCGTGGCAGCAGGTCGACGACGGCCAGTGGTACCTGCACATGTTCGCCAAGGAGCAGCCGGATTTGAATTGGAAGAATCCGGACGTGCACGAGGAATTCAAGAAGACATTGCGATTCTGGTCCGACCACGGAACCGACGGCTTCCGCATCGACGTGGCGCACGGCTTGGCCAAGGACCTCGATTCCGTGCCGCTGGCCGACATGGATCCGGCCGCGGTGCAGCATGTGCTGCCGGCGGACGGCGCGTTCAGCCCGCTGTGGGACCGTCCGGAAGTGCACGACATCTACCGCGAATGGCGTCAGGTGTTCAACGAGTACAATCCGCCGCGTTTCGCCGTCGGCGAGGCGTGGGTGAAGGCCGAATCGCAGCATCTGTACGCGTCCACCGACGAGCTCGGCCAGGTGTTCAATTTCGAGTTCGCCGAAGCCAACTGGTTCGCCGACGAGTTCCGTACGGCCATTGCTGACGGCTTGCGCGCCGCCGAGGAAACTCACGGTTCCACCACGACGTGGGTTATGAACAACCACGATGTGCCGCGCAGTCCGTCGCGTTTCGGTCTGCCGCAGGTGAAGGACGCTCCGTACCACCAGCTGGCGCACGATTGGCTGTTGCGTGACGGAGAGACCTACCGCGAGAATCGTGAGCTCGGCACCCGTCGCGCCCGCGCAGCCGCGCTGATGGAACTGGGCCTGCCGGGTTCCGCCTACGTGTATCAGGGCGAGGAACTGGGCCTGTTCGAAGTGGCGAACATTCCGTGGGATCGTCTTGAGGATCCGACGCCGTTCAACACCCGTCGCAACTTCACCGACAAGGGTCGTGACGGCTGCCGTGCACCGATGCCGTGGAAGGCTGCCGATTGCGGCGAACCGGCTTCGTGGAGCCCGGACTTCATCACCGGCGGCACGTTCGGTTTCGGCCCGGAGCAGGGCGATTCCGCCGACGCGCACCTGCCGCAGCCGGCCTGGTTCAAGGATTTCGCGGCCGACGTCGAGGCCGATGACAACGGTTCCATGCTGCACTTGTACCGCAAGCTGTTGCAGCTGCGGCAGACGGTGCTGACGGCGACCGGAGACACGTCCGCCGACCTGCTGGACATGGGCGATACGGTGGTCGCCTACTCGCGTCCGGCCACGGAAGGCCGTCGATTCCTGTCCGTCACCAATTTCGGCGACGAGCCGATCGCCCTGCCGGACGATGCGGTCGCCATCGCAAATTCCGTGCCGTTGACGGACGACGGCAAGCTGGATAGCGACGCCTCCGTCTGGCTGCTGCTGGGCTGATCGACCGCTGAACCTGGCCGTTGCACTGCTGGCTGAGGTTGCGATTGTTCTCAGGCGGCCTAACCGCTCCCAAATCGCCTTGCATATATGAAAAATTCCGGCCCTCCACAAGGAGGACCGGAATTTTGGTTTGTAAGGAAAGGGGAATGGTAAGTCTAAACGCTACTTCTCGCCGTTCATGATGGCGGCAAGCGATTGCACGCGCGGCAGATCGAACACCTCATCGGTGTGCACCACCTTGAGGTCCGGGCCTGCCAGCGGCACACGCCAGTTGGAGTATTCACTGGACGTGCCCGGCTGGTTCTGCGTGCGCGTCTCGCCCACGCCATCCACCAACGCGGCCTGCAGCAGCACGGACGGCGACTTGAGCAGCATCTTGTGCATCGCCTCGACGATTTCCTGGATGTGGCCTTCCACATCGCCCGCCACTTCCGGCGTGATCAGGCCGGACTCCACAAGACGGTCCATCATCGCGTCGCGTTCGGCGGTGGCGGAAGCCTGGAACTCCTCGACCGGGCCGGACAGCAGGTGCAGCTGTTCGCGCAGCTTGACGTGCTCGAACTGCAGGTAGCCGGCGGTCGGCGGCAGGTCGTGCGTGGTGACGGAAGCCAGCGCGTACTTGCGGTACGTGGACGGATCGGCGTACGGGTCGCCGGCGTTGGGGGAGTCGTCCACGCGGGCGAACCATTCCACCATGCAGCCCAGCAGGCCGTGCTCGCCGAGTACCGTGCGTACGTAATCAGGCACGGTGCCCAGATCCTCGCCGACCACCAAACCGTTCACGCGGGACGCTTCAATGGTCAGGATCGCGATCATCGCCTCATAGTCGTACGTAACGTACGCGCCACCGCGCGCGCCTTCGCCCTGCGGAATCCACCACAGACGGAATAGGCCGAGTACATGGTCGATGCGCACCGCGCCCGCGTGCGAGAACATGTTGTGCACCATCTCGCGGTACACGCCATAACCAGTTTTGGCCAGATAATTCGGATTGAACGGCGGCTGGCCCCAATCCTGACCCTGCTGGTTGTAGAAGTCCGGTGGGCAGCCCACGGTTACGCTGCCTACTGCGAAACGTTCCGGATTCCACCACACGTCCGCGCCGAGCGAGTGCACGCCCACGGCCATATCCTGCATGAGGCCGAGTGCCATACCGCTGTCACGGGCGGCGTTCTGCGCGGCTGTCACCTGCTCGTCGGCGATCCACTGCAGCCAGCATTCGAAATCGACCATATCGGCGTGCTCGCGCATGAGCTCCACCACTTCAGGCGAATCGCGGTTCGTGTCCTTGAACCACGTGCCTTCCCACGGCGCGCCCCACACCTGGAACGCCACCGACCATGCGGCGAACGCGCGCAGATCCGGACCCGCGGCCTCCTTGAACGCGTCGAACGCGGCCTGACGCTCGACGGAACGCGGCACGTTGTACACAAGCTGCAGCGCCTGGCGCTTGTGCCACCAAGCGGAATTGATGTCGAGCGGCTCGATACTGTCGTTGGCTGGCGAGACTTCCGCGTGCAGACGCGCCACTTCGGCCTGGTCCGCCTCGTTGAGTTCCGCATATTCAGCGATATCCTGCGGACGGATGTACGTCACATTGAGAAAACGACGCGATTCGGGAAGATACGGCGACGGCTCCAGCGGCGGCACCGGCGCGGTGGCGTGAATCGGGTTGATAAGCATGAAATCGGCATGCGATTTCGTTGCCGCGTCGGACAGCAGCAGCTTCAGATCGCCATAGTCGCCCACGCCCCAGGATTCAGCGGAACGGATGGAATACATCTGTGCCATCCAGCCCCAACGTTGCTTTTCCGCTACTGCTGGCGGCAGTTCGATGCGTGCCGGTGCGCAGATCAGCGCGGCTTCGGCGTGCAGCGGGCCGGCATCGACGGCCAGCGTGTGGTAGCCGGCGGGAATATCGTCCGGCAGCGTCAGTTGCAGCGAGCCGTCATCTGCGTTCGAGCCCGTCAGATACGCGGTCAGATCGCCCGCATATTCCGTGCCGTCTTCCAACGTCAGCTTCAGCGCCACGTCGTTTCCTTTCGCGCGGATTGGCGTGACGGCTTCCTTGCCGATGAACTTCACGACGGTCGGCTCAACAAGTGTGTCTGCGATGCGCTGCTGGGTCGCCGCATAGGAGGCGGTGATCGCTTCGTCGCTGGATGCGTCCACACCGAGTGCGGCCAATACGGAGACGAGCACTTCGTCGCGGATTTCCACATAGGTGCCGAGCTGGTCGATATACGACGTGGAAATGCCATTGAGCTTGGCGAGCTGGATAAGAGGCCGTGCGATGCGTTCTGCGCTTTCGGTCTGCTGGGTCTGTGTCATGGGTCCCTTCTTTCCGCGCCGTTTGTGACGGCTGACATGCTACATTGCTTGCGATTGCCGCAGCTTCGATGCTGGTGGCATTCGCACCAAAGATAACTATATCACGGTATGATATCGTTTTCAAAGCGTGTTTTGCGGTAAGAGAGTGTTGCTATATTGCGATTTTGCTCTAATTTCAGAAATATAGATAACCGGAATTGTTTTTCCATATTGACTATCGTTTGCAATACGAAGGCGCAGCGCTCCGCATTGCAAACGATTATTCCAACGGGGCATTGCTCGTCCGCTACTCGGCTTCGAGAATTGCAAAGCTTTGCAGACCTAGACGCAGCGAAGTGCCGCTAATTTCGTTTTCGCCGATGCTGAAAATCGTCCGATAACTACCATCTGGTAACTGCAAAGCTTTGCAATCGCGGCTTGGATTGACGGCTATGATCAGCTTCTGCAGGTGGGTGGAACGCTCGAAAACGAACACTCTATCGCGTTCGATTGCATGGAACGTAGCCCCCGACCGCAAGGCGTCGCATTCCCTCTTGACGTGGAGTATGGAGCGCACCGTATGCCACAGTGATTCGGCGTCGGCCTGCTGTGCGGCGACGGTCGGGGCGTCGGCGGACGGGTCGGCGGGCAGGTAGCTGCCACCGGTCACATCGCCAGCCCGAGTGTCCGATTCTGCAGAATCGGACACGTGAAGTGCTCCGGATGCGTCGTTCGCACCTCACTGCATCGGTGTGCGCGAACCGGTGCGCACGTAGCCGCCTTCTTTGCCGGGCAGTGCGCGGTATCGCATGCCGATTTCGTCGCCGTAATACAGGAACGGCACGCCCGGCATCGCGAACAGCGTGCAGTATGCCAGGGCGATTTCGCGCTGCGACAGTCGCGGCGCCACGCGTGCGGTGTCGTGGTTGCAGGTGATGAAATTAAAATTTCCGTCGGCCGTTTCCGCTTCGCGCAGACGCGGCTCGTACTCGTCCAGGAATTCGCTGATCGGCGTGCCGGAATCGGCGTTGAAATAGCTCTTGTCGCCCTTGCGGCTCAACGGGTCGTCCACGTTGCGCAACAGCATGTTGTAGCCGTTGGGAACGCCGTCCCAACGCCAATCGAGATAGAAATCCATGTCGAAGCCGGCGGCCATCGACTCCTCTGGCCGTCCCCATTCCGAAACGAACGCGGCTTCGGGGAAGGCCGGGCGGATCCGGGCGAACATGTACTGCCAGGTGCGGATGGTGTAAGGCTTGCCCTCATCGTCCTTTTTGACGAGGCTGTCGGCCATATCCACGCGGAAGCCGTCTGCGCCACGGGAAAGCCAGAACCGCATGACGTCCACCATCGCGTCGCAAGTGGCCTTCGCGTCCGGACCAAGGGCTGGCTTCTGCCAGCTACGTTCGGGGTGCGCGAAACCGTAGTTGAGCGCCGGCTGGCATTTGAAGAAGTTCAAGATGTAGGTACCGTTGCGGGGCGATTCGACGCCGATGAATGGCAGTCCGTCGCCACCGGAGATCCATGAGTCTGTCCAGATGTAGCGGTCGGAATAATTGTTTCGTTCGACCTTGCAACTGCGGTGGAACCACTCGTGTTCCTCGCTGGTGTGGCCTGGCACGAGATCGAGGATCACGTGCATGTCGCGCCGGTGGGCGGCGTTCCGGCGTGGTGACCTGTTCACTAAGCTTTCCGCAGTGGTGTTTGGTCTTGGCAATATCGTGCGCAAGCAGTATGTCAAGGGCATTGCCATGCTGGCGCTGGAAATCGCATGCTTCGTGTTCATGGCAATCAATGGCGTGGACTATCTTTCCAAGTTGCCGACCTTGGGCACCAATGCAGGCGGCAAGAAGCTGGTCGACGGCTTCTGGGTCTACACTGAACCTGACCGTTCCGTGGTCATCCTGTTGTACGGTGTCGCCACTCTGGTTATCACCGCTGCCTTCATCGGCCTGTGGGTCATGTCCGTGCGCTCTGCATACAAGTCCCAGGTGCTGCTCGAGGAGAACGGCAAGGCTCCGAGCTTCATGGACGATGTCCGCGAGCTGCTCGATGCCAAGGCGCACGTTCTGCTGATGTTCCTGCCCACGCTGGGCATCGCCGTGTTCACCGTGCTGCCGTTGATCTTCATGATTTCAATGGCATTCACCAGCTATGACCACAATCACCTCGTGCTGTTCCACTGGGTCGGCTTTGAGAACTTCGCCAAGGTTTTCTCCAACAGCGGCGGCACCGTTAACGCCGTACTGTTCGGACGTGTGCTGGTGTGGACATTGGTCTGGGCCTTCTTCGCCACTTTCCTGAACTTCTTCTTCGGCATGTTCGTGGCCATGATCATCAACCGCAAGACCACCCACTTCAAGGGGTTTCTGGCGCGCATGCTTCTCCATGTCCATCGCCGTGCCGCAGTTCGTGTCCCTGTTGGTCATGCACACCATGCTCCAGCCGCAGGGCGCGGTGAACCGCATGCTGCAGACGTGGGGTTGGATCGATAGTCCGCTGCCGTTCTTCACCAACGCCACTTGGGCCCGTGTCACCGTAATCGTCATCAACCTCAACCTGTGGGTCGGTATTCCGTACACCATCATGCAGATCACTGGTATTCTGCAGAACATTCCGGCCGATCAGTATGAGGCGGCGAAGATCGACGGTGCCAACTGGTGGCAGATCTTTACTAAGATCACCATGCCGTACATTATCTTCGTGCTCACCCCGTATCTGATCACCACCTTCACGGGCAATGTGAACAACTTCAACGTCATTTATCTGCTGTCCGGCGGCGATCCTACGCCATTGGGTGATTCCGCAGGCTCCACTGATTTGCTTATCACCTGGCTGTACAAGCTGACCGTGGACAAGCAGGATTACAATCTCGGTGCCGTGATCGGCATCATGACCTTCGTCGTGTTGGCCATCGTTTCGCTGATCACCTACCGCAATTCCGGCTCCTATAAGAATGAGGAGGCATTCCGATGAGCAACAAGCATTCCGCAACCAAAGTGGAAAGCCACGGCCTTCTGCACGACCAGAAGATCCGCCGTATCACCGGCGACGTGTTCGCCCACTTGTTCCTGGCCATTCTGGCCGTCATCTGGCTCGTCCCAATCGTATGGGTGTTCGCGGAGTCGTTCAATAAGAACACCGCCCCGTACACCAGCTCCTTTTTCCCGAAGGAGTGGACTCTGGACAACTATAGGGTGCTGTTCACCGACCGCAACGTGTTGGACTTCCCGAAGATGTTCGGCACCACGTTCATCATCGCCTGCTTCACCTGTGCGATTTCTCTGATCTTCGTGCTCTCCGTGGCATACTGCATGAGCCGTATGCGTTTCCGTGTGCGCAAGACTTTCATGAACGTTGTGCTGATTCTTGGCATGTTCCCGGGTATCATGGCCGTCACCGCCATCTACTTCATCTTGAAGGCCTTGGGCCTGTCAAGCGGCACCATGACTACCGTGGCGTTGATTCTCGTGTACTCCGCCGGTTCCGGCGCTGGCTTCTACGTGATGAAGGGCTATATGGACACCATTCCGACCTCGCTGGACGAAACCGCCCTGCTCGACGGTTGCACCCGTTTCCAGGTGTTCCATAAGATCATCATCCCGATCTGCAAGCCCATGATCGTCTACCAGGCCATCATCGGCTTCCTGACCCCGTGGCTCGACTTTGTCATGGCCAAGGTGATCTGCCGTACGCAATCCAACTACACCGTGGCATTGGGTCTGTGGCTCATGCTGCAGAAGGAATATATCCAGAACTGGTTTGCCCGCTTCGCCGCGGCCGCGGTCGTGATCTCCGTTCCGATCGCCATCCTGTTCATTGTGATGCAGCGCTTCTACCAGGAGTCCATGGCTGGCTCCGTGAAGGGCTAAAAGAAAGGTGATGAAATGACGCTCGTAGACAAGTTCGAACAGCCGAATACGAGCGTTGCCGAACCGTTCCCGCTGTGTCTGGAACGGCCTCTGGGTGCCGTGGTTGCTCAATCCGGCACCCAGTTCGCTCTCTGGGCTCCTTCCGCACAAAAGGTGACCCTGAGACTGTTCTCGCGTGGCTCCATGGGGGAAAGCGGCGACGCTCTGATTGGACAGTACATGATGCGTCCGGAATCCGACGGTTCCTGGACGTATGATTTCGCCGCCATCACGCACGGCGTGTATTACGACTTTTTGATCGAACGCGATTGCGGTTCCGTCGACCGCGTCGCCGACCCGTGGGCGTACGGTGCCGGAGTGAACGGTCGCCGCAGCATGGTCGTCGATTTCGATCGCACTAATTCGGACGGCTGGGGAAACGACCGCACGCCCGACGTTCCGCTTGCGCAGACCGTGGTCTGGGAAACGCACGTGGGCGATTTCAGCAACGACCCGGCCGGCGGCTTCCCCGAATCGCACCGCGGAAAATATATTGCTTTCACGGACGATGGCACTACGCTGGAAGGCCATCCCGATTTCCCGACGGGCATCGATTATCTGAAGAAGCTCGGTGTGACCGCGGTGCAGCTGATGCCGATCTACGACTTCGGTTCCGTGGACGAAGCCGCCTGCAATCGCTATAACTGGGGCTACGACCCGGTCAACTACAATGTGCCGGAAGGTTCGTACTCCACCAATCCGTTCGACGGCTCCACGCGCATCCGCGAGGTCAAGCAGATGGTGCAGGCGCTGCACAGTGCGGGCATCAAGGTGATCATGGATGTGGTTTACAACCACATGTTCTCCACCGACAATTGGTTCGAACGTACGGTGCCGAAATACTTCCTGCGCCGCAAGCCCAACGGGGCGTTCGCCAACGGCTCCGGCTGCGATATGGCCACCGAACGTAAGATGTTCCGCCGTTTCATCGTGGAATCCGTGACGTTCTGGGCTCGCGAATACCATATAGACGGCTTCCGTTTCGACCTGATGGGTCTGATCGACGTGGACACCATGAATGCCGTGCGTGCTGCTCTGGATGAGATTCCCGGCCGCGGACACGCTGCTCGCCGGCAAGCAGGGGCTTGCGCAGTTGGACGATCGCATCGGCCACTTCTGCGACACCACGCGCGACACCATCAAAGGCCACGTGTTCTATTCGGATCGCCCCGGCTACGTGAACGGCGGCATGCACGCCAACGCCGTGGCCGTGCGCGAGGCGGTGGACGCCTAGCGCCATAGCGACCGGCCGGAAGGCGTTGCTGGGCAGGTGATCCAATACGTTTCCGCGCATGATGACCTGACCTTGTGGGACAAGCTATGCGCCAGTCTTGCGGCGAGCTCGCTGGGCAGCGCCGTGGCCGAAGGCGACGAGGAAAACACGGTGGATGTGCCGAAGGCGCTGCATGACGCCGATTTCTCCGAACAGGGACTGGACGCCGTCGGACCGGAGATGGCACAGGCGTTGCGCGATGTGCTGGGGGCCAATCGTCTGTCCGCCGGCATCGTGCTCGCATCGGCAGGCATTCCGTTCATGCTGTCCGGCGAGGAGTTCGCGCGCACCAAATACGGCAATTCCGATTCGTACGATTCGACCAAGGAGCTCAACTGGCTGGATTGGAACCGCGCTTGGCATATGCGCGATCTGATCGGTTTCTATGCGAAGCTGATCGCCCTGCGCAAAAGCGATGCGCGATGGTTCGACGGCAATCGCAAGATCGTCGACACGGAAGGCGATGAGCTGGTGTTCCGCGTCGGTGATTACTTGGTGGCCGTCAATCCGTCCGATCGCACCGGCGTGGTGGACGTGGCCGCCGCGGCTGTGGAAGGCGATTCCGGTGAGATGCATCGTTACTGGTGCTGCCTTGGAGTGTCCGGCAGAGGGGTGGCGTCAGCACAGGGGGAGGTGACGACGATTATCTGATCATGCCGGCGCATACGTTTGCAATCTGGAGGTTGCAGTAATACTCTCGAAGAGAGAACCCATGCGGCGATCGCAAAGTGGCGGTCGCCGTGCCCCCCGCTACGGCAACGAGGCCGGAAGACCAGAAAGGACACGAAAGTGGAAACCGGAGCGCAAGATCCACGATATGAGGTGGTGTTCTTCGACCTGTACGGAACACTGATCGATATTCGTACCGATGAGCAAAGCGAAGCCGCCTGGCAGGCTTTATATGACTGCGTGCATGAACTGGGCGCGCAGTATGGGTCGCTTGACGAGATGCGCGAACGGTTCGACCAACTTGAGGCGCGTGAGATGGTGCACCAGGCCAATCGTGCGATCGTGCGCGACGGGTGGGGGGAATTTGACATCCTGCCCGTGTACCGCTCGCTGCTCATGAACCGCGACGATGAGGCGGAACGCCGATTGGCGCTGCCGCAGGCCGCGGAAAAGGCCGCATGGGCGTTCCGCCAGGCCAGCACCAGCATGATCCGTCTGTATCCGGGCGCGCTGGACATGATCGAACGTCTGCAGGACGCCGGCGTCGTGGTGGTGCTGCTGAGCAACGCGCAGGCATGCTACACGAGGCCCGAACTGGAGATGACCGGTTTGGCGAGCGTGCTGGACGACGTGATCATCTCCAGTGAGGAGAAGATGCGCAAGCCGTCCCGCGAGCTGTACATGCTGGCGCTCGACCGCGAATTCGTCACCGCCAAGCATGCGCTCATGGTGGGCAACGACGAACGCAACGACATCATCGGCGCCAATGCCGCGGGACTTGATGCCGCGTATTTCCGCACGGAGATTTCGCCCGCCAATGATCCGGCGGCGTCAGAGCATGCGGTATGTTCGTTTACCGGAGCCGACTACGACGGATTGCTGAAATTCGTGCTGAACGCGTGATAGATAGCGCGTGATGTGTGACGTGGGAGCGCCTGGCGCGCCGTCCCAATACTGAGGAGGATGTATGGAAGGATACGCCGAGAACGGCGCCGGAACCGATGTGACCGACCAGATCGGATTCGGCGGCATGCGCCGCAAGAGAAGGAAGCATCGTGGACTGACGGTGTTCCAACTCAAGGTCATCGGCGCGGTGGCGCTGTTCTTCTCCGCCGGCAGCACCACCATCGTTCCGCTGTTCTTCGGATCGGACCTCAACAACATGACATCGCTGACCGCCGTGGTGCTGAGCGAGGTGGCATCCTGGTTCGCGATCCCGATTTACGCATGGCTGCTGGTCCGTGGTTTCCGTGAAACGCACAATCGCGTCGCATATGGCGTGCAGCTGCTGCTGCTCGCGCTGATCTGCGAAGTGCCGTATGACCTCGCCACCTCCGGCAAGACCTTCGACTTCAATTCGCAGAATCCGGTGTTCGGTCTGTTCATCGCGTTCGTGGTGCTCGCCGCGCTTGAATGGGTGGCCGCACGCTACCAGAAGGCGATGCGGGTCGTCCTTTCGGTCGGCCTGGTGGTAATCGGCCTGCTGTGGGACCTGCTGCTGCGTGTCGGTCTGCGGCAGGGGCTGATGAGCATCGGTTCCGTGACACTTGGCTTCGTGCTGATCTTCACGCTGATGCGCTCGCATGAGAATTCCATGATGTTCACCGCTGGCCTGTTCGGCGCGGTGATGATGATCGCGCCGGGCGTGGGCGTGGCGTTCGTGCACTACTACAACGGCAAGCTGGGCTATAAGCATCAGTGGACGAAATGGGCTTTTTACGCGGTTTACCCGGTTATTTTGATAATTTGTGCGATTTGTGCAACACTGGCGTGATTTTTGACAACGTTCGCAGTATGATAGAAACAGATTGAGAGAGCATCGCGGCTCAAGCGAGTGTTTCCAAGGTTGGAAACGTTTGTGATTATGATGCTAGAACCGCAAAGGGGTTGAGAGATGGATAGAGCAGGCATTCGCGAGGTGGCCAAGGCCGCGGGTGTGTCGATTTCCACGGTATCGCGCGCGTTCAAGCGTCCGGAACTGGTGTCCGAACGTACACGTCGCAAGGTGCTGGAAACGGCGGACAAGCTTGATTTCAACATCTCCCGTTCCGCCACGTCGCTGAAATCCGGCCAATCGTACCGTGTGGCGATGCTGATGAACGAGGAAATCACCAGCTGGTTCAATACGGAAGTGTTCGCCGGCATCGACTCCGTCATGCACGACGCCGGGTACGACATCTCGCTGTTCCAGCATGTCGACACCGCCGAAAATCGCAAGGAATTCTTCACGAATCTGCCCGTCCGCCGCAACGTGGACGCCGTATTCGTAACGTCGTTCGGCGTGGATCCGAAGGAAATCCAGCAGCTCAAACGCATCCACGTGCCGATCATCGGCATCAATACGCCGACGCAAAGCGGATTCGACGCCACCATCTCCATCGACGATGAGGACGGCATGTTCACCGCCGCGCAGCACCTCATCAACCTTGGCCACAAAAACATCGTGTACGTGTGCTCCGACGCCATCGACTCCATCAATTCCTCCATCGACTCGCGTGGACAGGGCTTCATCCGCGCCTGCAAGACCATGGAAAGCACGCACGACTTCAAGTGGCGCGTCGTTTCCGTGCCGCGTGGCAAGACGTTCGCCGATTCGGCATTGACCGCGCTGCTGGCGCTCGACGAATTCCCGGACGCCATCTGCTGCCAGATGGATATGATGGCGATTCCGCTGGTGCTGCGTTTGGAACGGTACGGCCACCACACGCCTTCTGATTACTCGATTATCGGCTTCGACGATTCGCCGTACGCCGACACCGTGAACCTGACCACCATGCGACAGGATCCGTATGCGATGGGTCGCGCGGCCGCGCAAAAGGCCATGAAGCTTATCGCGGGGGAGCCGCTGGAGAACCCGTACGAAGTGGTGCGTGCGCAGCTGGTGCTGCGTGGCACTGATTCCGTGTTCGGCGGGGAGCAGTAGGTTCCGGTTCTGGGCCTGGGCGCGATTTCGCCGAGGCTGCTGGGGCCGAAGATGAGCGGGGCATGGTCGCATTGTGGTCTTATTCGGAGCCGCGGTGTTTTGGCTGGTATTTTGGCTGCGTTGTGTAGGGCTCGGAATCCTTGCGGGGTCGAAGTGGTGTGCGCCCTCGTGTGCTTTCAACCTTGTGGGTAACGCTGCTGTTTGATTGTGCGGTTTGGTGGTTGGGTTTGCGTCCCTGCATCCCCGTAATGCCTTTGCACCTCGTCATAATGCTTCGATACCCCGTATATGTAGCACGATTCTGATTTTGGGCTGTTTTTCGGGATCGTGACACATTTTGTTCCGCATCCGCGCCGCCGGTGGCAGTCTTCACGTATCGATGATCCGGAAGTTGGACAGGCGCTGTCCGATAAAAGAATTCTGTACAATATAATGTACTGAATATGGTGCCATACAAAGGATGGGGGCTGTGATGCCACTAACGGCTAGCTATACGGATGTGCGTCGCGATTTGAAAGCCATCACGGACAAAGTCATGCATGACCGTGTTTCCGTTACCGTCTTTAAGAACAACAAGCCTGCTTTCAAGATCGTTCCGCTGGATCCGGTTGCGGCACCGGCTCAAGGGTCGCGGCAGGATGCGGTGCAGGATCGGTACCTTGATGCTGCCCGGGCGATAGATGACGAGTATCGCGATGTCTTCGAGGTTCTTGCGTGTGAATCGTAGTGTTACGCAGCCGATTGACGTTCCTACGGTGCTTGCTATTCACGATTTGCAGATACGTCGTCATGGTGGATCTGGTGGCGTGCGGAGCTTGTCTTGTCTTGAGGGATGCGTGGCTTCTCCTTGGATGAGTTTCGCGGGCGAGGACTTGTATCTTACGTTGTGCGAGAAGGCGGTGAGGTTGGGATATGAGGTGATTACGCAGCATCCTTTTGTTGATGGGAATAAGCGTACGGGATTGGCGTTGATGCTGGTTCTTTTACGCGAAGGCGGCATTGCTGCGACTTTTGATCATGGTGAGCTGCTTCATTCCATTCTTTCAGTTGCGAATGGGGATCTCGATTATGATGGGCTGCTGACGTTTGTGAGGAAGTCGGTGCGTCCGTAATAGTTGCATTGGTTGCCGGTTGTGTCTTCGTGTGTTTTTTACTTCTGTGGATTGTTGATGTTTTTATTGCGGGGGCCGAGTTTGTGTTTCCGCACCCCCGTATATGTAGCACGATTCTGATTTTGGGCTGTTTTTCGGGATCGTGACACATCGTGCACCCCCGTACTGGTTCGAATCCGCCGAAATTGCGTGTCGGGGGTATGAGTCGGTTGAAAAATTGGCTTTTTCGGCATCTGGATGTGTCATGATTCGAAATTTGCGGCGAAAATCAGGATCATGACACATTTTTTTGCTCCGCATCTGCATGTCGGTCGGGAGGCTTCGATTGTCGTTGCGGATGCGATTCGCTCAGTTTCGCTGGTAATGGTGCCGTGGTCATGATGGCGTTATAACGGGGGCTGTTTTTAGGGGCGGTTTGCTTTGTTTTCGTTGTACAACGGAACGAATGGTGCATGCAAAATATGAAAATGTTTGCAGAATTATTTGTTGCAACACGTAGAAGGGGGTATGATTTCCTGCGTGATAATGAAAATAAATTTGCAGAGATAGTGTGGTCTGTGCAATGCCGGGAACGGCGGTATATCAGCCGATGTTTGCCTTTATTGCAGTATTTTGAGGAGGGTATAACGCGTCGCGGGGATAGGGTAGCAGTGTTTCATTGATTTTCATAACTGCAAAGGTTATCATTGAGGGGTACTCAAACGAGGGTATGAAGCGAGGAGAAGTGTATAGCAGACCGCTATATGCGCAATGAAGAGCATGGGAGTTGACGTTCCTGCAAAGGATGTCACCTCTTGGAAAGGAACTTAGAGGGGGCTGTAGTCGTGCGGCAGGGGGACAGGATGAAGCAGCTGCGTAACGGTACCATGCAGAATGCGCCACAGCACTATTCGGGAATGCGATCGGCATCCGGTCGCGTGCTTTCGCGCGCCCGCTCGCTGACCGCCGCGATCATGGTTGGTCTCCTGGCCCTCAAGGCAAAGGAGCGGCAGCAATGATCACCTTGGCGAGACGAGGGGAGGCCGGTCAGACATAAAGACCTCAATCCCTTGTACACTGCCTAATTTTCTTGAGTATCCAGCCTGGCTCCATATATTTTCCGGTTTGCCGTTGGGGGCGAATCAAACATGCTTACTTTCCAATCCACAGAAGAGGGGTCGGCAATGAAGGGACGCACGATCGCAAGCCGCGTCATCGCCGCATGCTGCGCATTCGCCGCCACATTCGCCGCGGCAGCCTGTGCATTCACTACTCGCGATGCCGTCGCGGCTCCAACAACAGACTCTGCCAGCGGCAGCATCGCCATTTCTTACCAACATAAAAGCTCGGACTCCGAAACTGGCGACGATTCTACCAACTTCGCCATTTCGGACGCCAGCTTCAACCTCTACAAAGTCGGGCAGATCCCGGCAAGCGGCGGCGCCACCTTCGAACCCGTCGCACCGTTCACCGACTCCACCGCCTACCCCGTCGACTGGTCGAAGATGACCGGCAAGGACGCGCAGGTGTGGCGAGACATGGCCAACACGCTCGCCGGACTCATCGCAGTGAACAAACCCGACGCCACGACAACCGGTGTCACCAACGCCTCCGGGCATCTGACCTTCACCGGACTGTCCGACGGCCTCTACTTGGCCGTGTCCGACAGCGTTGACGTGAAGGTCGCCAACGCCTCCGGAAAGAACCAGACATGGACGTGCTCTTCCGGCAGCATGCTCGTCGCAGTGCCCGAAGACGGCGTCTCCGGCGGGTCGCGTGTGCTGAGTATCGAACCGAAAACCGAATGTGTGGCGCAACCGCCGAAAACCGTGGAACGCACCGTGCGCAAAATCTGGAACGACCGCAACAACACCGACGGCAAGCGCCCCGAATCCATCACCGTGAAACTCCTGCGCGACGGCGAGCCCGTGGAAAACGTGAAACTGGACGAGTCCAACAAGTGGACGTATTTGTGGACGGATCTCGACGCGGACCACGAATGGACCGTGGTCGAAGCGGCGGTGCCCGACGGCTACACCACCATCTCCGATGTGGAAGGCGACTCCACTGAAATCACCAACACGCACACGCCACCCACCACGCCGGACCAGCCGCACACCGGCGCCGACGTGCAGCAGGCCGCTTGGATTGCCGTGGCCATCTTGGGCGCGGGCTTGGTGCTGCTGATCGTTGCCAAGACGGCTTTGCGGAAGCGGGCGTAGCATAAATAACGTGACGGATGAATCGGACGCCAAGCCAGCTGCGCAAGTCGAATTGGATGCGCAGGTTAAACCGGGTGCGCAGGTTAAACCGGCTGCCAAGCATAAGAAATCGAATGCGCTGCTCAATGTGATGATTGCCATCTCCGCGATTGCCATGATCGGCGCGCTGGGCCTCATCGCATATCCGACATTCAGCGACTGGTGGAACCGCATGCACCAGTCGTACGCCGTGGCGGGCTACGTGGAACAGACCAAAGACATGTCCGGCGCCGAACGCAAGGCCATGCTGAAAGCGGCACGCGAATACAACGAACGGCTCGCCGCGAACGGCGACCGGTGGCACATGACCGACGCGCAGAAGCGCGAATATGATGAAACGCTCGACGTGACCGGCACTGGCATCATGGGATACGTGACCATTCCGCGCATCAAAGTGAAACTGCCCGTCTATCACGGCACCAGTGACGGCGTATTGCAGATCGCCGCCGGACATTTGGCCGGCACATCGCTGCCCGTAGGCGGAGCGACCACGCACGCGGTGGTCTCCGGACACACCGGCCTGCCGTCCGCCCGGTTGCTGACCGGCCTGGACGAGCTGCAAAAAGGCGACACGTTCGCATTCCACGTGCTCGACGAAACCTACACGTACCAAGTGGACCAGATCTCAGTGGTGCTGCCGAGCGAAATCAGCAAGCTGAATATTGAGTCCGGGGCCGATTACGCGACGCTGATCACGTGCACGCCGTACGGTGTCAACTCACACAGGCTGCTCGTGCGCGGGCACCGAATTCCGAATCCGAAAGTGCCTGATTCCACGCAGTATGACGAGCCGGGGGAGATGACGGCTGTGGCGGCTGTGGTTGTGGGGCTGCTGGTGCTGATTGTTGGGTGCGCTCTCGTGTGGCTGGCCGGGCTGTGGCGGCGCTCCTGGATTGTGCGGCACGGTCGCGTGGCCGGTGCGTGTGCGTCTGGTGCTGGAGCGCGCCACTCGTCCGGCGTGCGGAGGTAGTGCGGCTGGCTGAGGTGTCTGAGGTGCGCCACTCGTCCGGCGCGCGGTAGTGCCGCTGGATTTTGCTGGGGCCTTGGCTGCCTCGTTTCCCCGACTTTTGGCTTGTTCCTCCGGCTTTTGTTACTGTGGTGGGCCTGTTTGGGTTACAAAATGCGGATGGCGTGTGGGTTTGTACTGGTTCTGACTGGTTTTTTGGTTCGTTCCTCCGGCTTTTGTTACCGTGGTGGGTTATTTTGGGTTACAAAATGTGGGTGAGGTGTATGGGTCGCGACGCACGTATGGCTGCGTGCTGCGATTGGCGATGTGATGTGGTCGGTTGCAGTGCTCGGCTAGTGTGCAGTTGCTGTTGGGGGCCTCCCCTTTTGCTCACGTCTTGTGTTTTGGGCTTGTTTTGTTTGGTCGTGAGCAAATGGGGGTATGATTCAGGCGGTTTTTGGCGGTTTTGGGCGCTTTTTACACCCCTTTTTGCTCACGACTTGCGATTCTGCCGATTTTGTCGCGATCGTGAGCAGAAGGGGGTATGGGCGATGGCTTGTCGTGCGGGTGCTGGGCGCGGCGTCGGACGGGTTGTGGAATTCGGCGGGTGACGGCATGCGATTGGTGGGTAGTATCGGGCCGTGAAGGAGACCGATATGAGGAATGAAGTTGGGCGCGGGGTGACCGAAATGGATGCGGCTGGCGATACGGAAGATACGGTTCAAGGCTCGAAAAGCGCGGAAGGCGTGGAAGGCTCGAAAACGCAACGGAACGGTGCGCGGTCGGAAGTGCGGGCGGAATCGCGGGCGGACGAAACCGGCTTGTCGGAATCGCAAATAACCGAATCGCAAGCAGAATCGCAAAAAATGCAAGCGCAGAAAATGCAAACGGGCGAAACTGCGCTCGACGGATCGGCGCGCAGCATTGTCGTGCTGGTCGTCGTCGGGCTGCTGGTGGGGGTGCTGTCGGGCACGTTCGGCATCGGCGGCGGCACGGTGATCGTGCCCGCGCTCGTCTGGCTCGGCCTGTCGCAACGCAACGCGGCCGCCACGTCCACGCTGGCGATCGTGCCGACCTCCATTTCCGGCGTCATTTCGTACGCGACCGGCGGGCACGTCGACTGGCTCGCCGCGGCGCTGCTGTTTTGCGGCATGTTTGTCGGCGGGCAGATCGGCAGTTGGCTGCTGTCACGGCTGCCGGAATTGGCGCTGCGGTGGATTTTCGTGGCGTTTCTCGTGTTTGTGGTGATCAATCAGGTGAGTTTTGTGCCGTCGCGCGACCACCAGATCGTCATGACGGTGGTGACCGGCATTGGCTTGGCGTTGCTGGGTGTGGTCATCGGCACGTTGGCGGGGCTGCTGGGCATTGGGGGTGGTGCGCTTGCGGTGCCGTCGCTGTCGATGCTGTTCGGCGCGTCCGACCTGGTTGCGCGCGGCACGTCGTTGCTGGCCATGTTCCCGAATTCGATTACGACCAGTGCGGCGAACCTCAAACGCAGGTTGGCGCACGTGCGGACCGCGCTGATTATTGGTGTGACCGCGGCCGTGACCGCGCCGCTCGGTACGTGGATTGCGGGCGCCGTTTCGCCGCGAGTTGGGGCGATTATGTTCGCCTGCTATCTGTGCGTGCTGCTGGTGCGGTCCGTGTTCGTGGCCGTAAAGGCCACGCGCGCGGCGCGGGTTGCGCGGGGCTGAGTGGCGCGGGTATTTTTCCCAGTGGCTGGATGATTTAGTCGCGTGAGTGGTGCGTCAGAGGTGGTTTTTATCCAGTCACTGGGATTTTTGGCGTGTGAGTGGGGTCTGAGAGGTTGGATTTATCCAGCCAGTGGGGGATTTTGGCTTGTGGGGTGCGGTGGGGGTGTTGTTTGACGGAATATGGCGATTTTATTGGCCGTATTCCCCCTGTTCATGCGGTGGATATGTTGCGGTCATCATATGGCGATGAGTGTTCATCTGCCGTTCTTCTGTAGTGCGGTGTGCGTTGGCTTGCGGCACATAGCGTGAGCAGTGGAATCGAAAGATCCAAGCAAATGCAGTTGCGGAAAGGTTCCGCATAGCTGGAAGGTATAGCCGAAAACGGGACTCCGAAATCGGGAAACCGAATCGGGAAACCGCCTCGATCGCAACGAATCGACGAAACCGGACGGCACAGACGAAACTGCATGGAAGAAAGAAGAAACATGAGCAAGCACAAGGCTCTCACGGGCGCAATCGCGGCCCTCGCCTCCGTCGCAACGCTCGGTGCGCTTGCCGCGCCGGCGCTCGCAGCTGACACCACGTACAGTCCCAACGGCAAGTCCGTTGCGGAACTGGCGCAGCACGGCGGCGCGCAACGCATCGCAGCTATCGGCAACAAAAAAGCCAAGAATGTGGTGCTGTTCATCGGCGACGGCATGGGCGATTCGGAAATCACCGTCGCCCGTGACTATCTCAAGGGTGCCAACGGCCACTTCGAGGGCCTCGACGCGGTCGGCCAGCCGAGCGCGCTTGGTGACGTGCAGGCTGGTACTGGCCAGTACACCACCTTCTCGGTCGGCAACGGCAGCAAGGACAGCGCTGTCGGCAAGGATGACGACGGCAAACTGGTAGCTAACCCCAACCCGGGCAAGCTTACCCCCGTAACCGATTCCTCCGCCTCCGGTTCCTCCTGGGCCACCGGCACCAAGACCTACAACAACGCCGTTGACGTTGATATTTACGGCAATCCGCAGCTGAACCTCTTCGAGCTGGCCAAGGCGGCCGGCAAAGCCACCGGCAATGTGACCACCGCCGAAATCCAGGATGCTACCCCGGCCGTGCTGGAATCGCATTCGTCCGAACGTGCCTGCTACGGCCCACAGGGCAAGACCGACGGCACGTCCAACAATGCCTCCAAGCAGTGCCTCATCAACCAGCTTAAGGAAAACGGCGGCATCGGCTCCATCTCCGAGCAGCTGCTCGACACCCGCGCCGACGTGACCATCGGCGGTGGTTCCAAGTACTTCCGTCAGACCGTGCAGGGCGGTGAATACAAGGGCAAGACTGTGTGGGAGCAGGCCAAGGAAATGGGCTTCCAGACCGTCGAGAACGATCCGGCTGCCATGAACGCGCTGCAGTACAAGGACGGCCAGCCAGTGCTCGCCCTGATGAGCGACGGTAACATGCCGACCAAGTTCAACCCGTCCAAGGCCACCGCCAAGGATCCAGCTAAGGACGCCAACCCGACCGTGTGCACCCCGAACGCCGACTGGCTCGGCAACCAGGGCTCCTCGCTCAAGGACATGACCAAGAAGGCTCTGGACCTGCTCAACGCCAACCCGAACGGCCAGAAGAACGGCTTCTTCCTGCAGGTCGAGGGCGCCTCGATCGATAAGCAGGACCACGCCGGCAACGCCTGCGGCCAGATCGGCGAGACCGACGACTTCGACCAGGCCATCGCCTACGCCATGCAGAACGTGGATCTTTCGAACACGCTCGTGATCGTCACCGCCGACCACGCGCACACTTCCCAGATCCTCAATGCCCAGCCGGCTTACGCGCTGTCCACCGTGCTGAAGACCGCTGACGGCAACAACATGGTCGTCTCCTACGGCACCGCGCAGGAAGATTCCCGCGACACCGACGGCGGCTACAACGGCGGCGACATGGAGCACACCGGCACCCAGCTGCGTATCGCGGCTTCCGGTCCTGGCGCGCAGCGCGTCATCGGCCTGACCGACCAGACCGACAACTTCTACACGATCGCCGGCGCTCTGGGACTGGCCACTTCCACCGAATCGCAGAAGGCACTGTCTGACAACGGCACTGTGAAGGTCTCTGCTGCCGACGGCAAGTTCACCGCGGACGTCGACGGCTTCAACGGCGACGCTGTGCTCAGCTACGAGCTGAAGGACAAGAACGACAAGACCGTGGCCGCGTCCGATTCCTCCACTCCGCTCTCCGGCGTGCGCGTCAAGACCGCACAGACCACTCCGATCGCGCTGGACGGCGTCACCGAAGGTTCCGAATACAAGCTCACCGTCACCGGCCGCCAGTCCGGCAAGGCCGTGACCGTTGACTTCCAGGCTCCAGCTGCCAACTCCGCCGACAAGAACAACGGCAAGCCGGGCGCTGGCAACGCTGACAAGAACGGCGTAATCGCTTCCGGCAAGATCAACAACGATACGAAGGCCGGTCCGTTCGGTGCCGCTCTGCTGGGCAAGACCGGCACCGCGGTACTGGCCGTGGCGATTGCGATCGCCATGCTGGTTGCCGTCGCGATGCTCGTCAAGACCGCGAAGGCCGCCAAGAACGACCGCTGATTGGCTGAATAACCTCCGATAATCCCCAAAACCGCCGCCGCTGAGATGCTCCCCAGCGCCGGCGGTTTTGGGTTTTGCGCAAAGTTGAGTGAGGTGTGCTCAAGAATTTTTGCGATTTTGGGAATAATAACTTGCGATTCAAAGTTGAGTGGTGTAGGCTCAAGTTTTGGAAAGCATGAGAGACGGCAATCCGGAAACGGCGATCCGAAACTCGAGCGAAGAACGAAAAGAACGTATAGCGAACCTATTGCAAAGGAGACCAAATATGGGACGCGCAGTTGGCATCGATCTGGGTACTACCAATTCCTGCATCGCAACTCTTGAAGGTGGCCAGCCCACCGTTATCGTGAACGCCGAAGGCGCTCGCACCACACCGTCGGTCGTGGCATTCAGCAAGTCCGGCGAGATTCTGGTCGGCGAAGTCGCCAAGCGCCAGGCCGTCACCAACGTCGACCGCACCATCAGCTCCGTCAAGCGCCACATGGGCACCGACTGGACCGTTGAGATCGACGGCAAGAAGTGGACCCCGCAGGAGATTTCCGCCCAGGTCCTGATGAAGCTGAAGCGCGACGCCGAAGCCTACCTTGGCGAACCGGTTACCGACGCCGTGATCACCTGCCCGGCATACTTCAACGACGCCCAGCGTCAGGCCACCAAGGACGCCGGCACCATCGCGGGCCTGAACGTCCTGCGTATCATCAACGAGCCGACCGCAGCCGCACTGGCCTACGGCCTTGAAAAGGGCAAGGAAGACGAGCGCATCCTGGTCTTCGACCTCGGTGGCGGCACCTTCGATGTGTCCCTGCTGGAAATCGGCAAGGACGACGACGGCTTCTCCACCATCCAGGTGCAGGCCACCAACGGCGACAACCACCTGGGCGGCGACGATTGGGACCAGAAGATCATCGACTGGCTCGTCGGCGAAGTCAAGAACAAGTACGGCGTTGACCTGAGCAAGGACAAGATCGCCCTGCAGCGTCTGAAGGAAGCCGCCGAGCAGGCCAAGAAGGAACTGTCCAGCTCCACCAGCACCTCCATCTCCATGCAGTACCTGGCCATGACCCCTGACGGCACCCCGGTGCACCTGGACGAGACCCTGACCCGTGCCCACTTCGAGGAAATGACCTCCGACCTGCTGGGCCGCTGCCGCACCCCGTTCAACAACGTGCTGCGCGACGCTGGTATCGGCGTCTCCGACATCGACCACGTGGTCCTCGTCGGTGGCTCCACCCGTATGCCGGCCGTCAAGGAGCTCGTCAAGGAGCTCACCGGCGGTAAGGAAGCCAACCAGTCCGTGAACCCGGATGAAGTCGTGGCCGTCGGCGCTGCCGTGCAGTCCGGCGTCATCAAGGGCGACCGTAAGGACGTCCTGCTTATCGACGTGACCCCGCTGTCCCTCGGCATCGAAACCAAGGGTGGCATCATGACCAAGCTGATCGAGCGCAACACCGCCATCCCGACGAAGCGTTCCGAAGTCTTCTCCACCGCTGAAGACAACCAGCCGTCCGTGCTCATCCAGGTCTACCAGGGCGAGCGTGAGTTCGCTCGCGACAACAAGCCGCTGGGCACCTTCGAACTGACCGGCATCGCTCCGGCTCCGCGTGGCGTCCCGCAGATCGAAGTCACCTTCGATATCGACGCCAACGGCATCGTGCACGTGTCCGCCAAGGACAAGGGCACCGGCAAGGAACAGTCCATGACCATCACCGGTGGTTCCGGCCTGCCGAAGGACGAGATCGACCGCATGGTCAAGGAAGCCGAAGCCCACGAGGCCGAGGACAAGAAGCGTAAGGAAGACGCTGAGACCCGCAACCAGGCCGAGTCCTTCGCCTACCAGACCGAGAAGCTCGTCAACGACAACAAGGACAAACTCTCCGACGACGTGGCCAAGGAAGTCACCGACAAGGTCAACGAGCTCAAGGAAGCCCTGAAGGGTGAGGACATTGAGAAGATCAAGTCCGCCCAGACCGAGCTGATGACCTCCGCCCAGAAGATCGGCCAGGCCCTCTACGCACAGCAGGGTGCCGCCGACGCCGCTGGTGCCGCTGGCGCCGCGGGTGCTGCCGGTTCCACCTCCGACGCATCCAACGGCTCCGACGACGACGTGGTTGACGCCGAAGTCGTGGACGATGACGACAAGGACAACAAGTAATCATGTCCGATTTCAACAAGGACGAGTACCTGAACGACCTGCCCGACATGGATGACCTGTCCGGGCAGGCCGCCCCGGCCGCCGCTTCCGCTGCTGACGGCGCTTCCGCCGATTCCGCCGCTGCCGCCGCTGGCGCAACGCAGGAAGGTGCAGCTCAGCCGGCTGCCGCGCAATCGCAAGAAAATGGCGATTCCGCTGCCGCTGACGGTGCTGACAAGGCAGACGCTGCCGACGGCAAGGCCGACGATACGCTGACCCCCCTTGGCCAGGCCAAGAAGGAAGCCGCCGAATATCTGGAGGCGCTGCAGCGCGAACGCGCGGAGTTCATCAACTTCCGCAACCGCGCGCAGAAGGAGCAGGAACGCTTCCGTCAGCACGGCATCATCGACGTGCTGACCGCCCTGCTGCCGGCCCTCGACGACATCGACCGCATCCGCGAACACAGCGAAATGGACGATTCGTTCAAGGCCGTCGCCAACAAGATCGACAAGGCGTTCGAGAAGTTCGGCGTTGAGAAGTTCGGCGAAAAGGGCGAGGATTTCGACCCGACGAAGCATGACGCGATCCTGCACAAGCCGGATCCGAATGCCGAGAAGGAAACCGTCGACACCGTGGTGGAAGCCGGCTACCGCATCGGCGACCGCGTGATCCGCGCGGCCCGTGTGGTCGTGGCTTCTCCGCAGAACTGATTGCGCATTCGCACAATCCGCGTATCCGCGCGAAACGCATGTGACGAGTAATCGGGCCCCTCTGAAAAACGAGGGGCCTTCGATTACCTGAAACAACGGTTCAACGACAACTGTTTGAAAGTTTGAAAAACTGTACTTTTTACTGCATGAAAACCTCATGAAAGGAGGCACATCATGGCTGAGAATGAATGGCTGAGCAAGGATTTCTATAAGGTCCTCGGTGTCTCCAAAGACGCCACTGACGCCGAAATCACCAAAGCGTACCGCAAGCTGGCGCGCAAATACCATCCCGACCTGAACAAGACGAAGGAAGCGGAGGAGAAGTTCAAGGACATCTCCGAAGCGTACGACGTGCTGAGCAACAAGGAGAATCGTCAGAAATACGATGCGATCCGCCAGTTCGGCATGGGCGGCGCGCGTTTCGCCGGCGGTTCCGGCCAGGGCGGCTTCGACGCGGGCGCGTTCTCCGACATCTTCGGCTCGATGTTCGGTGGCGGCGCAGGCATGGGCGGCAATGGCTCGCGTATCCGCTTCCAGACCAATGGCGGCGGCAATCCGAACCTCAACGACATCTTCTCGATGTTCGGCGGCGGTGCGGGCGGCCCGGGCGCAGGCTCCGCCTACGAACGCTACGGCGCTGACGATTACGAGCAGCCGCAGCCGGAAAACGGCGAGGACCGCAACTCCAAGATCCGCCTGACCTTCCGCCAGGCCGTCAAGGGAGCCACGGTTTCGCTGTCCGCGGACGGCAAGAAGTTCAAGACGCACATCCCCGCCGGCGTGCGCGACGGGCAGAAGATCCGTCTCACCGGTAAGGGCAAGCCGGGCCGCAATGGCGGCAAAAACGGCGATCTGTACCTGCATATCACCGTCGCCGAAGACCCGAAATTCACCCTGCGCGGACGTGACATCATCATGCCGCTGCCCATCACCGTCAGCCAAGCCGTGAACGGCGCGAAAGTGACGGCCACGGATATCGACGGAAACGAAATCGCCTTCAAAGTGCCTGCCGGCTCGTCCAGCGGCGCGGAAGTGCGCATCGCAGGCAAGGGCGTGGCCAATCCGCACGAGAACGGCGATTTGGTCGGCCGTGTGGAAATCCGCGTTCCGGAGCATCCGAACCTCGTTGCCAAGCATGCGGCGAAGGAATTCGACAAGGCATGCGGTGACTTCGCCGACGAGCTCGCTCGGGAGCGCTGACCGCCATGGCACGCTCATCGCGGACTTCCCAAGCCTCCCAAGCGCGCGCCGCACGGCAGATCAAGCGGCTGTATGAAATGTGCGCCATGGCGATCGTGGCCGGCCGGGCCGACCTGGACGGTGCCGCCGAAGTCGGTTTCGACATCGAGCTGCCCGTCTTCTCGGTCGGTGCGGCCGGCGAGCTCGCCAACGTGCATCCGCAGACGCTGCGCCAGTACGATCGCCTTGGCTTGGTCGTACCGCAACGTACGGAAGGTGGCGCGCGACGCTATTCGCTGCGCGACATCTCCCGCCTCGCGCAGGCGCAGCAACTCAGCCAGGAGGAGGGCATCAACCTGGCTGGAATCACGCGCATCCTCGAACTTGAGGAGGAGAACCGCGAGCTGCGCCGCCAAGTGGAGCGACTGCGCAAGCCGGCCGGTTCCAGCGTGTTCGCCGCGGACGCGGACGGTGGCATCGTGGAAGTCGAGCGGTCCCAGCGCGCGCGCATGTGGCGCAGGCAGCTGCGAGCCGATGCACGGCAGCTTCCGTCGCGCGAATCCGTACGGGCGGAACGTGCGGAAGAGGGGGACGATATGGGCTCCAGGTCAGTGGTAGTTTGGGGAATTCGCTGACAGCCCATTCGCTGACTTTCCTGAAAAGCGCTGGAAAACCCTAAAAAAATCTAAAAAAACAGCAAAATCGGGCATATATCGCGGGGGTATGCCCGATTTTTGGTATGCAACTACTCATAACGCCGCATCTGTCTCGCAATGATGTCTCTATTGTGAGAAATAATGTTACGTATCCGCATTGAAGTTCATATTTCTTCCGACTGGCCCACAGCTTCGATGAAATATGACTGCTTATTTCCGCGAAGAATCGGGGGGCATGCGGTGGATACAGAAAGGTTAGGAGCGTACAGTGCCAAGAGTTGCGTTCACTGCAAAGACCCGCAAATACCTGGGGTCTCTCGATGCTGTGGAATCAGTCACTCAGTATCGAATTCGCTATTCCAAGGAATTCCGTGACGACTGCATGCGCAGGTATGCCGAGGGTGGTTCGCCTGCCGCGATTTTCCGCGAGGCCGGCTTGGATCCGAAGATCATCGGTTACAAGCGCGTCGAGCGTTGCATCGCCCGCTGGAAGGCGGAGGATGCCGAGAAGGCCGCTCAGGAGCAGGAGGCTCAGGAGTAGTCGCACGCAAGTCTTGCGATTCGTCTAAAAGGGGTCTATGACGGATTGCTGCGATTGCGACCGACCGATTTCGTCGGATGTGTTTTTCGTTGCGGAGGCACTTGGGGGATTCCCAAGTGCCTCCGTTGCTATGGGTTGGTTGCTGCGTTGGCTTGCGCGAATTGGCTTGTGCATGAGTCGGTTTGCGTGAACCGATTGGTGCGAGCCGATTGGTATGAACCGATTGGCGGACCGGCTTGATGGAACCGTCCTGTTTTTTCTGCGCGCTGAAGCGCTTCCGTCGTGCCGCTCTGCTGAAATGGTCGTAGCTGACGAAGAATGTAGCTATCGGAGAACGAAGCGTAACGATTGCGAGGAAACGTAATGACCGAGCTGAACAACGGTATCCAGAACGGCGCCCAGGAAGTTTCGAAGCTGATGCTCAAAGCCGTGTTCTGGGACATGGACGGCACGCTGATCGATTCCGAACCGTATTGGCACGAAGGCGAGCTGAAAATCGCAGCCGACCACGGCGGATACTGGGATGAGGACCTCGCTTGGCAGGGTTCCGGAACGCCGGTTCCGGACGTGGCCCGCCGCATGGTGGAGCACGGCTGCAAGCTGTCGATCGAAGAAATCGGCAAGGGCATGATCGATTATGTGGCGCAGAAGGAATTCGAACGCATTCCGTGGATCGATGGCGTCGAGGACGTGCTGCTGTCGCTGAAGGAGGCGGGCGTGCCGTCGATGCTTGTCACCACATCGCCGCGTCATCTGGCGGAAAACCTGATCGCGCAGGCGCCGGACGGCACGTTCGCCGGTTACGTGTGTGGCGATGACGATGTCGAGAAGAAGCCGTCGCCCGCACCGTATCTTGCGGCGGGCCGCAAGCTTGGCATCGCGCCCGAAGACATGAAGTATTGCATCGCGGTGGAGGATTCCATGTCCGGCCTGCGCTCCGCGGCCGCATCCGGTGCCACCACGCTCGGCCAGACCGGCTTCATGCGCATCGACAATTCCAACGGCCCGCAATTCGCCTCAATCAACGGCTACGACGGCATCACCGCCGCCACGCTCGACGCCTACATCCGCCGCCGCAACGCCTGACGCCTCCGCAATGCGTGTGGTGCGTCTGCACAACCGGCGCGCCACACGACATAATCGCCATTATTAATATTTAATCGAAGTCGATATCGCCGTCGTTTTGCAGAAATTCCATGAGATTGAGGTGACGTACGCCGTCGCGCTGCAATGGTAGCGGATCCAATGTGAACAGGTATTTCGGATACCCGTCCGCCAATTTGCTGAACGGGCGATATTCGCGTTCCTCGACCTGCGGATCCTGAACGCTCATAGACACTTGGATATAGGCGTACTGGTTGCGCTTTCGGACAATGAAGTCACATTCAAGTTTGCCGATGGTGCCGACGCTGACGTCATAGCCTTTCGACCGCAGATGCGTATATAGCGCGTTCTCCAGTGACGGACCGTAGCTGACTCGCGTATTGGTATTACGGGCGAACCGGATACCGGGATCGGCAAGATAGTATTTTTCCCCGCCCCTGAGCGACTTGCGGGATTTCAGATCGAAGCGAGGACACTTGTAGAGGATTTTGGCGCTTTCCAGCAAACGGACGTAGCTGGCAAGCGTTTCGCGTTTGATGCTGATGCCTTCGCTGTGTTTCAGATACGCGATAATGCCGGAAAGATTCGTGGGCGCTGCGAAATTATTGATGAGATAGTCCTGCACACGGGTGAAAGTATCGCGATTGCGTACTTTTTTGTGGGCGGTGATGTCCTTGTTGAAGATCTGCCCGATGACGTCTTGAATATATGCGGCTTTTGCGTCGGGATCGTCATATTCCAGCGATTTCGGGAACCCGCCGTATGTGAGATAGTCGCGGAAGGCTTGCGATACCGGAATTTCCGGTTTGTTTAGGAAATTCCGCATGCCGAGGTATTCCTGAAAGGAAAGGGTGAACATTTCCAGCTTGATATAGCGGCCGGTAAGTTTCGTGGCAAGCTCTCCGGACAGCAGATAGGAATTTGAGCCAGTGATGAAAATGGAGCAATTGCCTTCCTCCCGCCAGCCGTTGATGACGGTTTCGAAGCCTTTCACGTTCTGTACTTCATCGATGAACAGATAACGCAGTCCTGCACCGTAGGCATTCGACATGGCTTGTTCGATGAGTTGATCGAGTTGGTCCGGAGTGGTCACGTTACGGTATTCGCGGCGATCGAGGTTGAGGTAGATGAGATTGGTTTCAGGGATTCCCTGCTCAAAGAGCTCGTTGAGAACTGTGATGAGCAGGCTGGATTTGCCGCATCTGCGGATGCCGGTGATTACTTTGATGAGACCGGAATCGTTGTAGAAAGGACGGAGCTTGGCCAAATAGTGCTCTCTGCGATAGGTGCTCATGTGGTGCTCCTTGTGACTTTTTAGATACCGATAATCCCTGAGATGTGGTTTAACGGGGTCAAAATTGCGAAAACTGCAAAAATAACCCCGTTAAAACGCTAGTTTAACGTATTTTTGGGTTTGTGTGGACTGTTTGACGTGGACTATCGTACGGGTTTTGCGAAAAATGCGATTTTAACGGGGTTAAAATCGTAAAAATCGCGAAAATGACCCCGTTAAATGGCTTTTTAGAAGTCGGCATGTATGGCGATTCGGCTGGGTTGCGTTTGCGTGGCCGGTGCGGACGGCGCGGTGCGTGCGTGCGGACGGGCGTATGCACGGTGCGAAGAGCGCTGGAAAGTGCGTATGGGAATCGCAAGAAATGCCGGAAACGGCGGAAAACAAAAGAAAAAGCCCGCTGCGGTGGAATGAATGCAGCGGGCTTCGTGGAGCTGACGGTAGTCGAAACCGCGACCTCTTCGATGCGAACGAAGCGCTCTACCAACTGAGCTACAGCCCCATGTGCGTCACCTTGTTTAGCAAGACAACTCTCGAAATATTAGTACGGAGTGTGGAAAAATGCAATTCCACACTCCGCGTGTTGTGCTTGCGTTGTATTCGCCGATATTTTTACGACGATTGAACGCTGCTTATTCGGCGTCGGCGGTTTCCGCAGTGTCCTCGGCAGCCGGCTTCTTCTTGCCGAACTTGGCCTTGAGCAGGCCGACGATCGTTGGAATCAGCGACAGCACAAGAATCGCAATAATCACCAATTCAAAATGCTTCTGCACGGCCGGAATGCCGCCGAAGAAATAGCCGAGCAGCGTGAACAGCGTCGACCAGCACAGGCCGCCGAGCACCGAGAACGGCGTGAAACGGCTCCAACGCATGCCGGAAATACCGGAAATGAACGGCATGAACGTGCGGATGAACGGGAAGAAACGGCCAAGGAACACGGCCAGCGGGCCCCACTTCTCAATCATCTTCTCGGTTTTCTCGATGCGCTCCGGGGTCATGGCCTTGACTTTGCCGGATTCAAGGATGCGACGGCCGAAGAAATGGCCGATCCAGTAGTTGCACTGGTCGCCGATGACCGGGGCGCACCAGACCACCGGCAGCAGAGCGAACAGCGGCAGTGCGGACACGCCGGTCTGTGCGTCGGGGGCGGCGAAGAAGCCGGCCGCGAACAGCAGCGAATCGCCCGGCAGGAACGGGAAGAACACCACGCCGGTCTCAATGAAGACGATAAGGAAAATGAAGCCGAGGGTCGGCGCGACGCCCATGGCAATCCAGCTGGCGATCGCGGTACGGGGGTCCTTGATGAGGTTGACGAAGAAATTGATGATATTCATAGGTCTCTCTGTGTGGTTTTGCGCGGTTGCGCGGGGTCGGTTCGTGTGGCTTGCTTTTCCATCGTTCGCAACGAATGTGCCGTTGCGAACCAATCACAGACTACCAACGGGTCTATGCAGTGTGCGCCGCAGTGCGACGACGGGTGGCAAATCTGCACAAATCGTCAATATGTGCCTATGGGCGCCTATGTGCGTGTGCTTGTAGGTGGTGTCCGGCCGGTGCGTGCCCGGTGCGTGCCCGGTGGTTGTCTGGTGGTTGTCCAGCGTGCTCACCGGCTGTCCGGTGCGTCCAGCGCGTCCGGCGTCCGCGTGGGGCACGCCGGCGAATCCTGGCCTGAACTCGTTGTATTACGGCGATCGTCAGATGGTGCACGAGTTGCGTTCCGTCTGATTTTGGCGATTAGGTGGCGCAAAACGTCGCACGACTTTGATTTTTGGCGGTTATTTTCAAGTCGTGCACAGGATGATACCCCCTAAATGCCGTTTTTGTCCGGAAAATGCCGGTTAGGGGGTATTTTTACTCGATTAAATGTCGCACGACTTGATTTTTTGGTCCGAAAAGCGAAGTCGTGCGACAAAAAAGACGTGAAAAGACGCGGAAAAAAACGCAGGAATGGCGATTATTCGGCAATCGCGACGGTCGTGGCAGAGCCGGTCATGGCGGCGGTGGCGTCGGTAGCGGCAAACGTGCGACGCATCCACGCAATCGCAAGTTTCGGCCAGACCTGCACGCACGGTTCGATGCCGTTGACTCCCTGCCATGCGGTTTCGGCGGTGCCGAGCGACAGACCGTGGCCGCCGCTGGGGAACAGGTGCGCCTCGACGCTCACGCCCGCCTTCTTGCAAGCGTCGACGAGCATCAGCGTGTTCTCATACGGCACGCAATCGTCCGGAACGGTATGCCAGACGAACACCGGCGGCGTCTTCGCATCGATATGCTTCTCGATCGAAACCGCGTCGAGCGCTTCCGGATCGGCCTTGCGGTCGCCGAGCAGCGCATCGAAACTGCCGCGGTGGGCGAGCGGGCCGGACGTGACCACCGGGTAGGCGAGCATCAGGCCGTTCGGGCGCACCGCATCCGCATCGTAACCATGTGCCGCGAGCACGTCGTCGCTGGCGGAAGTCGCAAGATTGGCGGCAAGGTGACCGCCGGCGGAGAAGCCGATCACCGCGATCGCGTCGGCATCGCAATGCCATTCGTCGGCATGCGTACGAATCCGCCGCATCGCTTCAGCCGCTTCCAGCAACGCGACCGGGAAGATGGACGGTTTCACGGAATAGCGCAGCACGAACGCGTTGAAGCCGGCTGCAAGGAATTGCATGGCGATTGGTTCGGCTTCGCGGTCGGACGTCATTTCGTAGCCGCCGCCGGGAATCGCCAGCACGGACGGGCGCTTGCGATTCGGGTCGATTTCGCTGCTGTTGTCAAGGCAGTAGCCGACGAACGTGGCCGTGCTGCCGTCGATTCCGGAAATTTCATCTTCAAAATAACGCATGATTCCATGCTATCGATGGCATGTCCAAAGTCGTGTTGAATCGCCGTCTCACCCCCGTCTGAGAAAATCCGAATCCTACGCAAAGGAGAATCCGAATGTCGTACGAAGAAAAATCCGAATGCGTGGCGGGTGGAAACCCGGATGTGTGAGGGGTGCATTTTGATTTACCGGTGAGGACGTGTGGCGTCGTCGGTGGTTTGGTCGGGTTTCGATTGGTTGGTTGCGAAAGGCGGAGAAATGGCGGGAGCTGATGGTTTGGGGACGCTGTGGGCGATACTGGAAATATGGAGAACTTGAGCGAACAGACTGATGCCGAGAAGGCTGGTAACGCCGTGAAACAAACCGTGAAAACAAATATTGGTCAGATTGCCGAAATCGGCGAGAATGCGGAAAATGCCGAGGAAACCGCGCAAGCCACGGAACGTGCCGAATTCGGGCTCGACGGACTGGTCGCCGACGTCAACATTCCGCGCGGAACGGTCGTGCTCGCCGCCACGCCGATCGGCAACACCGGCGACGCGTCCGCCCGCCTGATCGCCCTCATGGAAGGCGCCGACATCGTGGCAGCCGAGGATACGCGCCGCCTATACGCGCTCGCGAACCGCCTTGGCATCCGCGTGCCCGGCCGCGTCGTCGCCTACCACGACCACAACGAACGCGACAAGGCCGACGGCCTGCTCGACCAGGTCGAACAAGGCGCCACCGTGCTCGTCGTATCCGACGCGGGCATGCCCACCATCAACGATCCGGGACTGGCGATCGTCCGCCGCGCCATCGAACGCGGCCTGCCCGTCACCTGCGCTCCCGGCCCGTCCGCCGTACTCGACGCGCTGTGCCTGTCCGGCCTGCCGACCGACCGCTTCTGCTACGAAGGCTTCCTGCCGCGCAAGCACAGCGAACGTGTGCAGCACCTGCGCGCGCTCAAATCGGAACGTCGCACCATCGTCTTCTACGAAACCCTGCACCGCATCGACGAATCCATGGCCGACCTGCTTGACGTGCTCGGACCGAATCGCAAAATGGCGTTGTGTCGCGAGCTGACCAAGGATTACGAGCAGATCCGCCGTGGCACCATCGCCGAAATCCGCCAAAGCGTCGTCGACGATCCGCCGCGTGGCGAAATGGTGCTCGTCATCGCCGGCGCTTCCGAAGAGGAGGCCGACGCGGCCGCGCCCGCAACGCTGTCCATCGAGGATCTGGCGGTGCTGTCAGTCGACCGCGCGCAGGAAGACAACCTGCGTATCAAGGACGCGATTTCACAGGTCGTCGCCGAACATCCGCTGTCCGACGGCTCGCTCGCCAATCGCAAGCAGGTCTACAATGCCGTGCTTGCGATGAAGGGCTGATCGCTTCCGGAACCGTTCATTTCCAACGATTTCAGCAATATCCGCAGCGCTTCGGGCACACCCGGCCCGCCGACCTGCGCAAGATATTCCAGCATCGCCGGTGTCGCCGAAGGATTGGCGACCAGCCACTTGCGCAATCGCGGCGCATATTCCGCGATATGCCACAGCGCATCTTGCGCGGTGTCGGCGCTGCACGCCACCAACGGCGTCAATTCGATCGGCGGCGCAGGCGGTTCGACCAATGCCCGCTGCCGCGCGTGCGGCTGATATTTCGGCGGCGCGCGACGTCGTTCGTGGCGTTTGCCATGGTGTCCATGCTGTTCATGTCGTTGCCCATGACGTTTGCTACGTTTCGCGCGCTCTTCATATCTCTTGCTTGCCGTGCGCCGCGACTGTGCCGACGCTTGCCGCGTCTGTCTCGTCTGCCGTGGTTTTTCCGACGGCCGTTGCGATTCGCGCATATCCGTCACTGCTTTCCGTCAATCGTCCGGAAAAACTGGCGTGCCCGTGGCGCGTTGCGAATATGGGTGGCCTCCTGCATGACCTGCAGGCAATCGTCGGGGCGGAACCGGAATTCCTGCATGAGCATGCATACGATTTCCGTGACCGGCGACTGCGTTTCCGGAGTGCAGTTCATGGCAAGGTCGCATGCGGTTCGTGTGGGCGTGGTGACGGTGATCGGGCCGACGTCGGTGACATGTTCGTCGGGCGCCTGTCGGTTGAAAACGCTGACTTTGCGACCGTACCTCGCCGTTCGGTAATGCGCTTTTGAAATGATGTCGATCGTGTTGGGAAACATGCCACCCAACCACACCCACGCAGCGGTGCCGGCGCACGCCACGGAACGACTCGGCATCAGCGTTGAGATGATGCTGGCGCGGCCGTACAGCGTGCGCGAATCGTGATACGAGTAGGCGTTGTCGTTGTCAAGTTTGCATACCACGCCTAGGGAATGCAAACGATTCAAACAAATGGGGCCGGGCAGGTCGGCGTCGCCCAAAAGGGGAGGGGAGGTATCCATGCGGGGTACCGTAGCTGATACGGAAAGCGGCGTGCCACCGGCTTCGCGAAAAAAGTGGATAAGTGGACGATGATTGTTGCGTAATACAACAATGTGGATAACCTTGTGGACTACCGTAGCCTGACGCAGGCCGGTCTGCGAGAACGTCATCGACCCCATCCGCCCGTCTTCCGCCAATCGGAATGCGCCGAAAACACGGGATATGGCGCTTTGTATAATCGGGCACCATGAGTCATATTTTGGTGAATGTTGCATGGCCGTATGCCAACGGCCCCCGTCATATCGGCCACGTCGCCGGCTTCGGCGTGCCGTCCGACGTGTACGCGCGCTACGAGCGCATGAAGGGCAATGACGTGCTGATGGTGTCCGGCACCGACGAGCACGGCACCCCAATCCTGGTGGAAGCCGACAAGGAAGGCGTGAGCGCGCAGGAGCTCGCCAACCGCTACAACCGCGTGATCGCCAAGGACCTATGCGATCTCGGCCTGAGCTACGATCTGTTCACCCGCACCACCACTGGCAATCACGAAAAGGTCGTGCAGGAACTGTTCAAACAGTGCCTCGAAAACGGCTACATCTACAAGGGCACCCAGAAAGTCGCCATCTCCCCGTCCACCGGACGCACCCTGCCGGACCGCTACATCGAAGGCACCTGCCCGATCTGCGGCGCCGACGGAGCCCGTGGCGACCAGTGCGACGCCTGCGGCAACGAACTCGACCCGGACGAGCTGCTCAACCCCGTATCCAAGATCAACGGCGAAACCCCGCGCTTCGAGGAAACCGAACACTTCTTCCTCGACCTGCCGGCGCTCGCCGAAGCCAATCTCGCGTGGCTCAAGACCCGCGAAGGCTGGCGCACCAACGTCATCAACTTCTCCATCGGCCTGTTCAAGGAAGTCAAGCCGCGCGCCATCACGCGTGACATCGACTGGGGCATTCCGGTGCCGGTCAAGGGCTGGATCGACAACCCGAACAAGAAGCTGTACGTGTGGTTCGACGCTGTGATCGGCTACTTGTCCGCATCCATCGAATGGGCCCGCCGCAAGGGCGACCCGGAGGCATGGCGTGCGTGGTGGAACGATCCGACCACCCCGGGCTACTACTTCATGGGCAAGGACAACATCACGTTCCACTCCCAGATCTGGCCGTCCGAAATGCTGGCCTACAACGGCCAGGGCTCCAAGGGCGGCGAAACCGGCAAGCTCGGTCCGCTGAACATGCCGGAGCAGGTCGTGGCCTCCGAGTTCATGACCATGGAAGGCAAGAAGTTCTCGTCCTCCCGCGGCATCGTCATCTACGTGAAGGACATCCTCGCCCGTTACCCCGTGGATGCCGTGCGTTACTACATCTCCGTGGCCGGACCGGAAAGCTCCGATTCCGACTTCACTTGGGCCGAGTTCGTGCGCCACAACAATGAGGAGCTCGCCGCATCCTGGGGCAACCTGGTGAACCGCGTGGCCAACCTCATCAACAAGAACTTCGGCGAGATTCCGGCGTTCGACGAGGCTTCCGCCACCGACGAGGACCGTGCGCTGCTGGCCGAAACCAAGGCCGCGTTCGAAACCGTCGGCGGACTCATCGAAAACCACCGCCAGAAGAACGCGCTGTCCGAAGCGATGCGCGTGGTCGGCGACATCAACAAGTACATCTCCGCCACCGAACCGTGGAAGATCAAGGACAATCCGGCCCGCCTCGGCACCGTGCTGCACACCGCCGCCCAGGCCGTGTCCGACGCCAACCACCTGCTGGCCCCGTTCCTGCCGCACTCCGCACAGAAGGTGTGGGAGGCCCTCGGCGGAACCGGCGTCTTCTCGCCGCTGCCTCATCTGGAAGAGGTTGAGGATCTCGACAAGCCGGGCTTCACCTACCCGATCATCACGGGCGACTACAAGCTGGGCGAAACCGTGCATCCGTGGGCTTCCGAGCCGATCGTGGCCGGCACCTCGGTGCCGAAGCCGCACCCGATCTTCGCGAAGATTCCGCCGGAGGCCGTCGAAGAGGAGCTCGCCCGCTTCGATGCCGAGCTGAAGGCCCGCCGCGAAGCCGAGGCCGCCCGTCTCGCCGCCGAAAAGGCGAAGCTGGAAGGCTGATTTCAACACGCAACCCCCTACATGTGTCACGATTTGAAAATTACAGCATTTTTTCAAATCGTGACACATCGCGTGGCTTTTGAATCGCCATTCTTCTGCTTTCCTATGCCTTCCGGCACATTCGCGCACTTTCCTGCAAAAATCGCTTGCCATTCATCTGCCATTTAACGCGACCGCCATTTACAATGAGAGCGGAGATATACAAGGCTGCAGGAAGGGGCGCTTTATGCTGGATATCAAACGCGTACTGAAGGCCGCGCCTACGAAAATGCGTTCCCGTGAGCCGCTGCAGCAGTTGTGGACACCGTGGGGTGAACGAATCGACCATGAATGGCTGTCCGCGCGCGCCGGCAACAAGGCGTTCAATCCCGCCGAGGAAGGCGAACGCACGCTGGACGAGGGTCGTACCCCCATACTCGGCGAGCACCCGCGCCCGACCATGGTACGCGACAACTGCACCATGCTCAATGGCTGGTGGGATTACGCGATCGCGTCCATTCCGGAAGATGAGACCGCGCCGAAATGGCGCAAAACGGCGGCGATGCTGACCCGCGACGAAGCGGTCCGCGCAGTCAAGGAAACCGCCATTCCGCAAACGTTCGACGGCAAGATCCTCGTACCGTTCTCGCCGGAATCCGCGCTGTCCGGCGTGCACCAGACCATCTATCCCGACAATCTGCTGTGGTACCGCACCGTCGTGCATCCCGTCACGCTCGGCGGAGAGGAAACGGTCCGGCAGATCGGCGACGCGAATCGCCTCATCCTGCATTTCGAAGCGGTCGATTATGTCTGCGCCTGCTATGTCAACGGCCAGCTCGCGGGCACGCACGTCGGCGGCTACCTGCCGTTCGACGTCGATATTTCGGCATTTATCGACCCTGATGACGCGTTTGAAATCGCGCTGTGCGTCTACGATCCGAACGATTCGGGCACGCAGTTGCGCGGCAAGCAGAAAATCGAGCGCGAAGGCATCTGGTACACCGCGCAAAGCGGCATTTGGCAAAGCGTCTGGCTGGAAATCGTGCCGGAAGCCTACCTGCGCACGCTGACACTCAAGGGGGCATCCGACGGCAAGTTGTTCGTCCGTGCGGAAATCGGCGGCGACAAGCCGAACGCGAAACTGCACATCGTCGTCACCGACCCTGCGGACGGCACGGTGGTGGCGGATGAGACGCTGCCGGCGGGCGTGCGCAAGGTGCGTGCGGAAATCGCAACAGCTGCCGAACATCTGTGGTCGCCGGCCGATCCGTATCTGTATGACGTGCGGGCCGAATTGCGATACGGGTCGGCGAAACCCGCGGAAACGGCGGGTGATGCGGCGGTCGCGCAATCGCAGCCGATGGATGTCGTAAGTTCCTACTGCGCGTTCCGTTCCGTCGAAATCAAACCGGATACGAAGGGGGTGGCGCGCTTCCATCTCAACGGCAAGCCGCTCTTCGTCAAAGGCGTGCTCGACCAAGGCTACTGGCCGGACGGCCTCATGACCGCGCCCGACGACGAGGCGCTGACGCATGACATCACGGCCATGAAAAACGCCGGCTTCAACATGCTGCGCAAGCACATCAAAATCGAGTCGGCCCGCTGGTACTACCATTGCGACCGCCTCGGCATGCTCGTCTGGCAGGACGCGGTGTCCGGCGGCGGCACGGACGGCGAATACAATGCGTGGACCACGAATCGTAAGCCGACGCTCATCCGCTCCACATGGAACAAATTCCGCGACGACACCGCCAAACATTTCACGGCGCTCGGCGCGGACGACCCGATCTACCGACGCGACTGGTCGCGTACGTGCGACGCGATGGTGCACATGCTCGGCGGGCACCCCTCCATCGTGACATGGGTGCTGTTCAACGAAGGCTGGGGCCAATTCGACGCGTGCGACGCAGCCGAACGCATACACGCGCTCGATCCGACCCGTCCGATCGACGCGACGAGCGGCTGGTACGACCAGCGTTGCGGCGACTTCCATAGCGTGCACAACTATTTCCGGCCGCTGGAGATCTACCCGGACAAGGGTCCGTTGCGCGGATACGTGGCCGAATTCGAGAAGAAGCACCGCCGTCGCCGCAGGGCCGCGCATTACGTGGTGCTGCCGGTCGCACGACACGGCGTACGCGCGTTCGTGATTTCGGAATTCGGCGGATTGGCGCAGCTCGTACCGGAGCATGCGGCGGTGTCGCGCGCCTACGGTTACGGTGAATACGATTCGATCGACGATTGGCGGGCCGCCGTGCGTTCCGTGCTCGCCTCCGCGGCCGCACTGGAATCGCGCGGACTTGCGGGATACGTGTATACGCAGGTTTCCGACGTGGAGGAGGAGCTCAACGGCCTGCTGACCTACGATCGCCGCGTCGACAAATTCGCCGAGTGAGATGCGCGATTGCGTGTGAGTGCACGGCGTCGTTGAGCGGCGGTGTTGTATAGCGGCGTTTCATGACGGTGTCGGCAGATGCCGTGCAATCGTCTGTTGCCGCGCTGAACAAGCTGCAGGAAGGCCGTTGGGGCGATATTCAGTGGGATAAACCCCCGAATTCGCACCGTCGTGACATTTCCGCTACGAAATTCTCAGGGAATTGACAGGAACACACATCGTTCCTCCAAGGGTCGGGCGGTTATATAGAACATGTCAACGGTTACGGCTGTTGGCGAGGTTCTTTCAAGAATCCCATAACTGAACCCTTCTTCTCTCTTCTCTCTCAGCCGGCGGCCTTCTCTCCGCCGGCTTTCTTTTTGCCGGCTTGCTTGTGGATGGTTTGACGGCTTGATTCGGTCCGCTTGCTCGTGGATATCCGAGGAGGCTCTCCGCACGAGGGAAAAGCATGTGCCGCTGGCCTGTGCTTCACGCTTTCCTGCACTGAAAAATAACCGGTAAACGTTTTCTAAAAAATCGGAGTGTCGCATGCCGCCATGACCTACACTTGAATGCAATATACGCAGCATACAAGCGCGGCAGGGTTGCTACTCAATGCGAGGCAAGACCTGGAACGACGTCACTATACGTCGTTCCAGGTCTTTTTTGTTTGCTGCGATTGCTGCATCTCATATCGATGAGGATCGATGGGAATGGAAGGTGGAATCATGACTGTGGTGCAGACGTCCAATCCAGTACACGACGCCGAAGGTGCGGTGGAAGCCGGCATCCATGAGGTCGGCGCGACGATCGACGCCGTCGAGCGGGAGGTGGGGCGTGGCGTTTCCACACGTTTCCCGCTCAACAGCGCGTTCATCTTCACGTTCGGTGCGCTGGGAGGCATGCTGTTCGGCTTCGACACCGGCATCATCTCCGGAGCCTCGCCTCTCATCGAATCCGATTTCGGCCTGTCCGTGGCTCAGACCGGGTTCATCACATCATCCGTGTTGATCGGTTCCTGCGCGGGAGCCCTGTCCATCGGCGCGCTGTCCGATCGTTTCGGCCGCAAGAAGCTGCTGATTCTGGCGGCGATACTGTTCCTGCTCGGTTCGGGCATGTGCGCGGGATCCACGGGATTCCTGATGATGGTCGTGGCCCGCATCATCCTCGGTCTCGCCGTCGGCGCGGCCTCCTCGCTGACTCCGGCATATCTTGCCGAGCTTGCGCCGAAGGAACGTCGTGGATCGCTGTCCACGCTATTCCAGCTGATGATCACTTTCGGCATCCTGCTGGCATACGCGTCCAATCTCGGCTTCCTCGGCCACAATATCGCCGGCATCCGCGATTGGCGGTGGATGCTGGGGTCGGCGCTCGTGCCGGCGGCCCTGCTGCTGATCGGCGGCCTGCTGCTGCCGGAATCGCCGCGATATCTGGTGAGTCGAGGCAGGGATCGTGAGGCGTTCAAAGTACTTACCCTTATTCGCAAGGACGTCGATCAGACGCAGGTGCAGCTCGAGCTCGACGAGATCAAGGCCGTCGCCGCGCAGAACACCAAGGGCGGTGTCCGCGAGCTGTTCCGCATCGCCCGTCCTGCGCTCGTCGCCGCGATCGGCATCATGCTGTTCCAGCAGCTCGTCGGCATCAACTCCGTGATCTATTTCCTGCCGCAGGTGTTCATCAAAGGCTTCGGATTCCCCGAAAACCATGCCATCTGGGTGTCGGTCGGCATTGGCGTGGTCAACTTCGTGGCCACTATCGCGGCCACGCTTATCATGGACAAATTCCCCCGCAAGAAGCTGCTGATCTTCGGATCGGTGACGATGACCATCGCCCTCGCGGTGCTGGCCGTGCTTAACTTCACCGGCGATGTGGCCACGCTGGCCGTGCCGACCATGGTGCTGATCGCCTGCTATATCCTCGGCTTCGCGCTGTCGTGGGGCCCGATCGCATGGGTGCTCATCGGCGAAATCTTCCCGTTGAGCGTGCGCGGCATCGGCAGCTCCTTCGGTTCCGCTGCCAACTGGCTGGGCAATTTCGTGGTCTCCCAGTTCTTCCTCATGCTGCTGGCCATGTTCGGCAACAACGTCGGCGGCCCGTTCACCATCTTTGGCGTGTTCTCCGCGCTGTCCATCCCGTTCGTGCTGCGTTTCGTGCCTGAGACCAAGGGCAAGTCGCTCGAACAGATCGAAGAGGAAATGGTCCGCCGCTGATACGGCGTCGCGGCATCGACGGCCATTGAATGGGGCGGACACTCCGGAGGAGTATTCACCCCATTCACGTTATTCAACAGCGTTCGTATGAGAAGCGGCGGATTCGATCAAGGCATTCCCGGCTTTCCTCAAGCCATGGCATGCCGATGACGAACACATGCCCCAACGTCTCATGGCGGCGCGGCTTCGGGTCGAACAATTCAAAATCGGCGCCTTTGCGCGACAAGGCGGCGGCCAACGCCAGATTGTCGGCTTCAAGGAAATCGTCGCCGCAGGTGATGATGAGCAAGGGTGGAAGATCGACGTTGAACGCCAGACCCTCAGCGGTGAGGAACTTCGGATCAGCGGCTTCGAGCCCCGCAAAGAAATCGACGCCCAACATCTGCTCAAGACCGATACGGCGGTTCGGGTCATACCCGACCGTCAGCTTGCGGCCCATGGTCTCCAACGACGCCGAACTGTACGCGCCGCACACCGGAGCGGCACCCGCGAATCGGATGCCGGACGGCTTGTCGACGCCAAACGCAGCCGCGGCTTCCGCATTGTTTTCAATGGCCAAGGTCAGTAGCGTCAACGCGCCACCTGCGGAATCGCCGGTGAGGAACACCGCGTTCGGATTGACCGGATAATCGGCCATATGGGCTGCGATCCAACGCAATGCCGCCTGGATATCGGCCAATTGCCCACGCAAGTCGGTCTGCGGCGCCGGACGATAGTTCAATGAAAACACCGCGAAGCCCTGTTCCGCGAGATGCACGTTGAAATTCCGGTTCAGCTCCTTGTATCCGTAAGTGAATCCGCCGCCATGGATATCGATGTACACCGGCAGGGTGTGCCCACCGCGCAATACCGCGTCATGCGGCAGATACAGGTCGAGCAAATGGCCGCGGCACGCTCCCGCGGCCGTATCGTACCCGCCATCCGGCAGGTAGGCGAGGTCGGCGATCACATCGATGTCTTCCGGCGTGCTCCAGCGTTCGGAACGCGGCGTATCGATGGCGATCGCGCCAAATCGCATTCCCAGAATGCCCGGCAGCAGGTTCTCGGGAACCCCTTCGAGGTCGCCCGTGGTCTCCGTCCAACGTTCCGCGTTCCTGAGCATGTCCTCCGACAGGCCATATTCCGCAGCGAACTTCGCGCGGATGTGCTCCAAGTCCGTCATCCTTGCCGTCCTTTCCTCGACGTGCGTCGCCGATGCTCGTATCGATAGTTCGAGCTTGATTCCATTATCGTGCGATGTTCCGATGCGATGCTCCGATTCCGGCGAGCCAGGCTCCGATGACGGTTTTCGCAGCACCCGCAAACCAGTGGTATGTAACGGTATATATGTTGATTTTATTATGATTGCGACACGCCGAAAACGCATCTGTTGCATCGGCGTACGGTTCGTTTAAAATAAGTCGAGTTTGCGAATCCGAACAGGGGTTTCGGCCGGCGGCGGCATGCCGGTGACGGGACGCTCGACACACGACGGACGTGAATCGTGGCGGCAACGAATGGCCGCAACACCACAACCCAACAACAACCCAACAACAACCCAACAACAACCCAACCAAGACCCAAGCAAACAATTCGAAGGAACGCTACGTATGTATGTCGATCCGAAACGCAACCAGCAGGCGGGCAACCTTGCATGGATCCTGCCATACTGCAAACCCGACCTGCCGCGCGTGGCCGGCGCGGTCGTACTGTTCTGCGTGAACAACACCATGGCCCTCACCATCCCCCTGCTGTCCGGACTGATTGTGGACCGCGTCATCGCCCAAGGCCATGTGGACGAACTGACCCGACTATGCGTCATGATGCTCGTCTTCACCATCGTGCGCGTGGCCTCGCGCTACGGCTACCAGATGTGGATGGAACGTTTCGGACAAAACTCCGTATTCCGCCTGGTGAGCGACGAATACGAAAAGCTGCACGAGCTCGACTTCACCTACTTCAACCACACCCGCACCGGCGACATCATGAGCCGCATGACCTCCGACACGGACGCCATCCGCCATGCGCTAAGCTGGGTCAGCTATCAGGCGCTCGACTGCGTGGTCATGTTCATCGGCGCTCTCGCCATGATGTTCACCATCGACTGGCGTCTCGCCCTGGCGCTCGCCTGCATCACGCCATTCCTCTTCATCCTGACGCGCGGACTGTCCTCGCATGCGCGGCCGCTGTTCTTCGCCATCCGCAATTCCCTGGCGGAAATGAACTCGATGGTCGAGGAGAACATCGAAGGCAACCGCGTGGTCAAAGCGTTCGTCCGCGAGCCGTACGAGACAAAAAAGTTCGACGAGCGCAACGACGACTACATGCAGCGCAACATGGATCAGGCCTACAACAGCCGCAGATACATGCCATGGCTCGACGGCCTCGGCTTCTCCCTGCAGCTCATCACCTTGGGATTCGGCGGATTCCTGGTCATCACAGGCCATATGACCCTCGGCAACCTGGTGGCGTTTAACTCCTACCTGTGGATGATCGATGGTCCCGTGCGCCAATCCGGCTGGCTGATCAACGATTGGCAACGCTTCAACGCGTCCTGCATCAAGATTCGCAAACTGCTGACCTCGCAGTCGCGTATCCAGGAGAAGCCGGGCGCTGAGGAAAGCGTCAAACAGGCAGTCGCTATCGTCAGCCAAGTCAACGGCCGGACCGACGGCGGCCATGAAGCAGACAGCGCCACCGCGGTGTCCGCGGCCTGCCCCGCGCGCATCGCCGGCGACGTCGACTTCCAGCATGTCAGCTTCGCCTTCCCCGACGATCCGGAAACCCCGATTCTCAAAGACATCGACTTCCACATCCCCGCCGGCTCGAAACTCGGCATCCTCGGCGAGACGGGCGCCGGCAAGTCCACGCTCGTCAACCTGATCTCGCGATTCTACGACCCGACCGCGGGCCGCGTGCTCATCGACGGCATCGACGCGCGCGACTGGCCGCTCGCCACCCTGCGCTCGCAGGTGTGCATCGTCGCGCAGGACACGTTCCTGTTCTCCGACACCATCGGCGGCAACATCGGCTTCGGCGCTGGCGAACAGCGCGAATACGACGAAAAGTACATCCGCCGCATGGCCGCCATCGCAGGCGCGGACAACTTCATCCGCAGCATGCCGGAAGGCTACGATACCGTCGTCGGCGAACGCGGCGTCGGCCTGTCCGGCGGGCAGAAACAGCGACTGAGCCTGGCACGCGCGCTCGCCGACAACCCGTCGATCCTCATCATGGACGATACGACCAGCGCCGTGGACATGGAGACGGAAGCGGAAATCCAACAGCATCTGCGTGATTTGGACGAGAAGAAAACAATTGTGACGATCGCGCACCGCATCTCGTCAATCAAGGATTCCGACCTGATTCTCGTGCTCGAACATGGCCGCGTGGTGGAACGCGGCACCCACGACGACCTGGTGGCCGCGCATGGGCGATATTGGGAGATCTACCGCAAGCAGCTGGGCCTCGAAGCCGGCCGCGCACAGGGTTTTGACGACTAGAAAGGAGGATCATCATGGCAAAACGCAATACGTTCCGCGAGGATGAGGAACTTGAGGAGCAGATCAACCTGCATGACATCCTCCGCATCGGCGTCTATCTCAAACCGTACAAGGCTCGCGTGATCCGCATCCTCGCGGTTGTGGTGATGATGAGCTGCATCTCGGTCGTGGTGCCGTATCTGACGAAGGTCATGATCGACAGTGCGATCCCGACGAAAAACCTCACGCTGCTTGGCGAGCTGACCGCCCTGCTCGCGGCGCTGATCGTGATCTTCGAGCTGGGATTGCGCTACCGCACCGTGGAGATCACACGCGTCGGCCAGCTCATGCTCAAAGACATGCGTCGCGACATCTTCACGCATATCCAGACGCTGCCGTTCAGCTATTTCGATTCGCGCCCGCACGGCAAGATCCTGATCCGTGTGGTCAACTATGTGAACACGCTGTCCGATACGTTGAGCTCCGGCCTGATCAACGTGATCTCCGATGTGTTCACGTTCCTCATCACGCTGGTGGTCATGTTCGTCATCGACTGGCGATTGGCACTGTTCAGCCTCGCGCTGTTCCCGTTCCTCATCGCGTGGGTGCTGGTGCTGCAGCATTTCCAGCGTCGCGCCTACCAGGTGCTGTCCAACAAGCAGAGCAACCTCAACGCGTACATCCACGAGTCGATCGCCGGCGTGAAGACCACGCAGACCTTCGCCCAGGAGGCCGCGCAGTTCAAGACGTTCCAGGAGCAGCAGAACGATGTGCGTACCTCGTGGATGAAGGCCGTGCACATCCAATTCCTCATGTGGCCGGGCATCCAGACGATTTCCGTCATGACCATCGCGCTCATCTACTTCGTCGGCGTCACCGGTTTTGGGGGAGTGGAGGTGAGTACGGGCGTGCTCATCGCCTTCGTCGGCTATGCGAACAACTTCTGGAACCCGGTGATCAGCATCGGTAACTTCTACAACCAGCTGATCACCTGCTCCGCGTATCTCGAGCGCATCTTCGAGACGCTGGACGTGCAGCCGGAGATCCGTAACGCGCCGGACGCCGTCGATCTGCCGCAGATCGAGGGCCGCGTCGACTTCAACGACGTGGTTTTCCGCTACGAGCCGGACGGCCGCAACATCCTGAACCTGGTCGACCTGCACGTCGAGCCGGGCAAGACGATCGCGTTGGTTGGTCCTACGGGCGCCGGCAAAACCACGATCATCAACCTGCTGTCGCGTTTCTACGACGTCGCCGAAGGCTCGGTGACGATCGACGGCCACGACGTGCGTTCCGTCACGTTGGAAAGCCTGCGCCGGCAGATGGGCGTCATGCTGCAGGACACGTTCATCTTCTCCGGCAACGTGCGTGAGAACATCCGCTACGGCAAACTGGACGCCACCGACGAGGAGATCGTGGCCGCTGCCAAGGCCGTGCATGCGCACGAATTCATCATGGAACTGCCAGACGGCTACGACACCGTGGTGGAGGAGCGCGGCTCGACCCTGTCCGCGGGCCAACGCCAGCTCATCGCGTTCGCGCGCGTGCTGCTCGCCGACCCGCGCATCCTGATTCTCGATGAGGCCACGTCGAATATCGACACGCGTACCGAGGAGGCGCTGCAGGCCGGTCTGAACCATCTGCTCAAGGGACGCACGAGCTTCATCATCGCGCACCGCCTGTCCACGATCGAGAATGCGGATGAGATCTGCTACATCGACCACGGGCAGATCGTGGAGCAGGGCAACCATGCCGAGCTGCTCGCCCGCCATGGCGCCTACTACCGGCTCTACGAATCGCAGTACGCCATGATCAAGGTCTGAGCAGCCGGCCGCCAGCCCCGGCGGCTAGCTGCTCTGCCCCTTAGCCCGTATATCCGCAATCCGAAATGCCTGCCCAACGGTCGCGCAGCCAATGCGCGGCCATCTTGGGCCGGCTGCCGCGGTGGGATTCCCGTCGGACATGCCGCCATGCGGAATGTACTTTGGAGCAACCCGTGGAATAATGGATTGTGAGCGTTAACAAGACAACGATGCACTAAGGAGCGCTTGCACTCATGACTACCACCAATCGCACCAGCCATCCAATCGCATTGCGCGACGCCACCGTCACCGACCCGTTCTGGGCATCGCGGCAGGAACTCGTGCGCACCCAGGTGATTCCCTACCAGTGGAACGCGCTGAACGACAACGTTCCCGGCGCCGCACCCAGCTACTGCATGCACAACTTCAAGGCCGCCGCCGCGCAGAACGCAGAACACCACAAGGAAGGCAAGGCCTTCGTGCCGCCGAAATACACGTTCCGCGGCTTCGAAGCCCTGCCGGACGACCCAGCGCACCCCGATTCCGACAAGTTCTACGGCTTCGTGTTCCAAGACACTGATTTCTCCAAATGGATCGAAGCGGTCGGCTACTCGCTGACCCACCACCCGGACGCTGACCTTGAAGCGACCGCCGACACCGCCATCGATATCGTCTGCGCGGCGCAGCTCGACAACGGCTACCTGGACACCTACTACATCCTCAACGGCATGGACCGGCACTTCACCAACCTGAAGGACCACCATGAGCTGTACTGCTTCGGCCACCTGACCGAAGGCGCGATCGCCTACTATCAAGCCACCGGCAAACGCAAGCTGCTTGACGCGGCCTGCCGTTTCGCTGATTACATCGATTCCCGATTCGGCACCGCCGACGGCAAGCTGCACGGCTATCCCGGGCACGAAATCGCCGAAATGGCACTCGTCAAACTCGCCGAGACCACCGGCGAACAGCGCTATGCCGACCTCGCCGAATACTTTGTACGCCAACGCGGCCGGCAGCCGCTCTATTTCGAGCTCGAAGACCGCCGCCGCGCCCGGGAGGACGGCCGCAACTACGCGCCGCGCGAGCAGAACTACGCCTACTACCAGGCCGACAAGCCGATCACGGAACAGACGGAGGCCCTCGGACACGCCGTCCGCGCCGCCTACTTCTACGCCGGAGCCGCCGACGTGGCACGCCTGACCGGCGACTCCGACCTGCTGGCATCCTGCGAACGACTATGGCGCAACATCGTCGACCGAAAGCTCTACATCACCGGCGGTATCGGCGCCACACACATGGGGGAGGCCTTCTCCTTTGACTATGATCTGCCGAACGACACCGCCTATTCGGAAAGCTGCGCCGCCATCGCGCTCGCGTTCTTCGCCCGCCGCATGCTGGAAATCCAGCCGAAATCCGAATATGCGGACGTCATGGAATCGGCGCTGTACAACACCACGCTCGCCGGCATGGCACTCGATGGCAAAAGCTTCTTCTACGTGAACCCGCTCGAAGTGGTGCCCGAGGCATGCCATCGCGATGAACGCAAGGCGCACGTCAAGCCGGTGCGCCAGAAGTGGTTCGGATGCGCCTGCTGCCCGCCGAACATCGCACGCATCGTGGAGGACGTGCAGCAGTACGCCTACACGATCGGAGACGACTCATCCACCCTGTATGTGCATCTGTATATGGGCGGCGGCGTCCATGCCAGGCTTTCCGGCACCGATGTGCGCCTTGACGTCATGTCCGATATGCCCTGGTCCGGCAAGGGATCCGTCGCGGTGGGCTTTGATGCAGGCGATTCTGCTTCCGATGCATCCAAGGACGCGGTTTTCACGATCGCCCTCCGTCTGCCCGCTTGGGCCGGTGGCGAAACCGCTTCCGATGCGGTCACCGTGCGCGGCCGCGACGACATCTCCCGCGTCATCAGAGACGGATACCTGTATCTGACCGGCGCATGGCATGATGGCGATGTCGTCGATTTCGATTTCCCGATGCCGGTCCACATGGTCGCCGCGAATCCGCTCGTGCGCGAGGACGCCGGAAAGGTGGCGTTCGTGCGCGGACCGCTGGCCTACTGCGCGGAAGGTGTCGATAATGGCGCGAACCTGCATCTGCTGCACGCCGATACCGCGCGCATCGCATCCGACCCGTCCTGCGTGTCCGTTGATCGCATCGTCTTCCATGCCGGCGCCGTCGCGCAGGACGAGCAGGGGCTCGGCGAGGTGGACGCCGTCGATATGCCGATGACCACGCTGGCGATTCCCGCTTGGCGTGAAGTGGAAGACTCCGCGCAAACCTCCGCGTTGTACCATGATTGGCGTCCCGCCGAACGCAAGACGACGACGGCCACGCTGATTCCATACTTCGCATGGGCCAACCGTGGCGAGAACGAGATGACGGTGTTCCTACGCGGGTGAGCATGACGAGTGACGAAGGGACTGCCCGACAAAGGGGCTGTCCTTGGTTTCGGCAACATCGCCAAAACCAAGGATGCGCCAGTCAAGTTCATCGCATATCTCCACTTCGAGTAGACACGCACGTGCGATTTGCCCCATTTACCGCTTAAGCTAGTACCAGGTACGTCAATCGATGCACGTCAATGATCAGGCGGTATCTGAACACGGTTGAGGAGTCGAAGATGATAAGCGGTGCCGGTGCAATGAACCCCGTATGTCCCCGTGAGGACGGGCGTCTCGAATGGGGCAATGGCGTGGTTTCCATGCTGTTCGACACGGCAGGCGATTCCCCCGTCCGATTGTGCAACGTTGCAGGCCGCGGCATGGGGCCCATCGGCGGCCGTGTTACCGACGATGGAAGAACCGTGCTGGAACGTGATCCGCGTCCGATCGTCGAAGTGCGTGCCGCCAACACCGGATCGCAGGACAATCGCCTCACCTTGATCGCCACGGTGGCGGGCAGCGTATTGCGATTCGTCTCGGCCGCCGCCTCCGAGCCGGAGGAAGGGTCCGCCGAACCATATCGTTTGGAGATCGTCCAATTCGCTTCGTATGCGGAACTGGAGCCGCACGGGCGCGCGTTCGAACCGACCGCCGCCGAACGGGCCGAAGCCGCCGCGCAGCCCTCGCCGGAAACCGTCCGCCATGCCGACGCCACGGCTGGGCTGGTAGTCACTTCCGTATTCGAAGCGTTCCCGGGTCTGTCCGCAGTGCGCACCTACACGCGGTTGAGCTCCGCGCGCCCGCTGCCCATCGAGGCGGTGTCGTCGTTGAATCTGACGGTGCCGATGCGCGTCAACTGCGGCAAAATCGACCATTCCCGCGTATTCTGGGGAGACTCCGCGTGGGCGGTGGAAAACGATTGGCGCAGCCGTCCACTGCGCGACGTGTCGGTGCGCAATCGCAATCAAGTCATCAATCCCGGCCAGTCCAGCTCGCGATTCGCCATGAGCTCCGCCTCCACATGGAGCACCGGCGTGCATGAGCCGGCCGGCATCGTGCAGGTGGAGGGTTCGCGCCGCCAATCGCGCGACTTCTCCGTAATGTGGCAGATCGAGCACAACGGCCCATGGGAATGGGAGATCGGCGAGGATGATCCCGGTTTGCACATCAGCGCGTTCGGACCGGAATATCAGGACCACCATTGGTATACGGAGCTGGGTGAAGGCCACGATTTCGAATCGGTGCCGGTCTCCTTCGCGATCTCGGCCGGCGATTGGCAGCAGTCCGTCGCCGAAATGACATTGCAGCGCCGTGCGTTGCGTGCCGCCAAGGCTCGCGAATTGGGTCGTTCCGAGCAGTTCGAACGCACGCAGGGACTCGTCATCTACAACGATTACATGAACACCCTGTTCGGCGACCCGCGCTTGGAGAAGGAGCTGCCGCTCGTCGAGGGCGCGGCACGCGTCGGCGCGGACATCTTCTGCATCGACGCCGGCTGGTACGACAGCACGGACGGCGGTTGGTGGGACATGGTCGGAGAATGGCAGGCCTCCACGAACCGTTTCGGCGAAGCTGGACTCAAGGGTTTGGCCGACACCATCCGCGCGCATGGCATGGGCTTGGGATTGTGGCTCGAGCCTGAGGTGATTGGCGTGAAATCGCCGCTCGCCCAAAGTCTGCCCGATGACGCGTTCTTCCAGCGCCACGGTGTGCGCGTCTGCGATTCGGGCCGGTACCTGCTTGACTTCCGCTCGCCCGCCGCACGCGAGCACGTCACTCGCACCGTCAACCGGCTGATTGACGATTTCGGCGCGGTCTTCTTCAAATTCGACTACAACACCGTCCCCGGCGTCGGCACTGATCTCGACGCCGAATCCGCCGGCGCTGGCCTGCTCGGCCACTGCCGTGCTTATTTGGATTGGCTGGACGACCTGCGCCGCCGCCATCCGGACGTTATGATCGAAAACTGCGGTTCCGGTGCGATGCGCGCCGATTACGCGCAGTTGCAACGATTGGACCTGCAATCCACCTCCGACCAGTGTGATCCGCTGATTTACGCCGCGATCGCCGCCGGCGCCGGACTGACGATCCTGCCGGAACAGCAAGGCAACTGGGGTTACGCCCAGCAGGAGATGGACGATGAGACCGCCGTCTTCACGCTGGCCACGGGCATACTCGGCAGGCTGTACCTGTCCGGATTCATTGACCGCATGGACGAGCATCGGCTTGCCTTGGTGCGGGATGCGGTGGCCTTGCACCGCCGTGTGCTGACCGAGCAGCAGGAATTGGTGCCGTTCTGGCCGGCCCGTCTGCCTGATTTCGATGGCGATTGGCTCGTCGTCGGTCTGCGCCATCCGTCATTCCTCCCGTCGGAGGACGACGATCCGTGCGATTACATCATTGTCTGGCGTCGCGGCGGCACGCCTTCCGTGAACGTGTCGCTGTCCGAGGACTGCCATATCGAGCAGATCTTCCCGAATCCGGCCGTTCCCGAGCATGCGCCCGACGCCAAGCCGTGGACCGTCGAGCGTATGGATCCCGAGACGGTCCGGCTCAACGCGGCCACCTCCAAGCAGCCGTCCGCCCGCATCTTCGCCATCCGCCGCGCCTGAGCGGTTGCGACGGATGGACAATCGCGCCGACTACAGGGCGAAGGCGGTTTCGATGGCGTCGTATTCGGCGGCCGTGATCGGCAGAATCGCGCCGTGACGCTTCTTCAGCGCGCCGAAATCGATATCGTCTGCGCGCTGCCAATCGGCCGGATCATGCGAGGCGAGCGAGGCGGCGCGGAACGACAGGTAGCCCTTGGACTCCGCGTACTGGTCGCACATCAGGCCGAATGGCATGGTCCTGCCGTTGACCACCTTCACGTCTTCGTCGTTGTAACGGAACAGTTCCGGCCCTTCCAAGTAGTGCATGGAATACCGGCCATTGCCGAAGATGTCGGTGAGCGTGCCCACATACGACCACTCATTCGGGTCGTCGGTGCGCAGCACCTCGTAGGTCGTCGCATACGGGTTACGGGTGCGTTCGATGGTGATTTCCGAGTCCTTGGACGCGCGGTACCACCAGCCGTCATCGTCGCGCAGCATGGTCGAATCGATGATCACATTCTTACGATCGATCCACTTGACCGGATCGGAGAACGCCCTGAAATCAACGGTCGTCGCATAATACACATTCGTCGGATCGCCGAGCTCGTTGGCCAACGGATCCGCGGAGCTTTCGGCGTTGCTCTTCGTGGACCAGAACACGATCCACTGCCCGCGATCCGGATCCCAATTCGCCTCCGGAGCCCAAGCCATGCCAGCGTCCGGAATCTTCGAGGCCACGTCCACCAGGCGCGGCTCGCTCCAATGGACCAGGTCAGGGGAGTCCCAGATCACCAGGCCGGTCGATCCATTCGTGGTGGCGCCATCGTTCGGCCCCCAGCCGCCACGGTAATAGATGCTCAAATCGGTGGCCACAATGTGGAATCCACCACGTGGGTCGCGCACAATATGTGGGTCGCGCACGCCCTTCTCGCCGCCTAGCCACGTCAACGCCGGACTGCCGGCCGGGCGCAGATCCCTCCAATGCACGCCGTCGCGGCTCAGCGCGAAGTACAGCTGTTCGTCGGTGGGATTGCGTTCCTCGCCGATGAAATGCACGAACAGATAGGCCTGGGTATCGATGCTCATGATGCTCCTAGAGATTCCTTGATGAATGATGGCGATTGATTCCGATTGAGTGATTCCGATTGAGTGGGATTGGCCGCGAAGGCTGCTGCCTATGGCGGATTGCCTGCCATCGGGGCGTCATCCTCAGACCGCGGTCGATTCCCGGTCCACCAGCTGGTAGCCGATGATGGCCCGTCTTGGCGGCAACGCCTCGTCTGTTCCATGATCGATACGTTCGGACAGCATATCGACCGAGAATTTCGCAAGCTGCGTGAAATCGACCTGGATGGTGCTCAACGCCGGCGTCGTGTACGAGCCGGAGGTCACGCCGTCGAAACCGATCACCTTCACGTCCTGCGGCACGCGCAGTCCGCGGTCCGCGAGCCCGCGTATCACGCCGAACGCCGCGAAATCGTTGGCGCAGCACGCGCCGTCGAACTCGGTGCCACCATGTCCGCTCCGTGCGGCGAGAATACGTTCCGCAATCGCATGCCCGGCGATGATGCCATTGGCCACATCCCCGGCTTCGAACACCGTCGACTCGTCATAGGGCAGTCCGGCGTCGGACAGCGCTCCGCATGCGCCGCGCAATCGCAGAGCGAACGCGTTCTGGGCATGCGCCAGATCGGCGCGGGGGGCGAACCGGTGGCCGACGATCGCGATATTGCGGCATCCGCGGTCGATGAGATGCTGCATCGCCGCGCGTTCGGCCTCCTCGTTGGGGAAGTTCACGGCATCGACGGTCGGCGTCTCCTCGCAGGCGTCCAGCAGCACGAATGGTCTGCCGCCATTGAGTTTGGACAGCGGCACATTTGTGCCCAAGCCTGTGGCGTGCAGGATCTCGCCATCGAACAGCTGCCCGGAGAACGGATTGCTGCTCAGCGCGTGCTCGGCAGCGTCCGGCGAATACTGCGTCTGCTCGATGAATGGAATAAGTCCGCGGGACACGATTTCGTTGCTCAACGCCTGCGTGAGCTTTGAATAGAACGGCGAATCGAATTCGTTGACGATGACGTGGATGATGTTGCTGCGGCCCGATTTGAGCATGCTGGCCGTCAGATTGATGCGGTAATTGAGTCTCTTCGCTGCGGCGATCACTTTGGCGCGGGTCGATTCCTTGACGCCTGGCTTGCCACGCAGCGCGTTCGACGCGGTCATGGGGGAGACGCCCGCTTCCGCGGCCACGTCGCGTAGCGTCGGTGTGCTGCTGGTCATATGCCGCTCCTTGAACAATACGATTGATATGTAACGATATTATATTTTTTCGATTCTGTAAAATCGTTGCAAATACAAAGACTCACCGACGTATTGTGTCCATTGCGGACGCTTGGATTTGCGCTAGAATATGTAACGATACATATATGGTTCGCATGACGGCGTCCGGCTTTTGCCACCGCTGCGTCATAGCGGCCCCGAACGAAGAGAGGTTCGATGACGATCCCTACCACCGTTTCCGTCGATCCAACTGACAGGCGCCTAGCAGACGCGCCTGCGCCAGTCAAAGCCTGGCGTCCGCCGATGGGTTGGAACAGCTGGGACTCCTACGGCACCACCATCACCGAGCAGGAGGTTCTGGACAACGCGCGCTTCATGGCCGAGCATCTCAAGGACGCCGGCTGGGACACGCTGGTCATCGACGCCGGCTGGTTCGACCCCAACGCCCATGCACATGGCTATTCCGACGGCACGCCGCTGTGCATCGATGCATATGGCCGGCAGATTCCCGACGAGCAACGTTTCCCGAGCGCGGCAGACGGCAAAGGATTCGGCCCGCTCGCCGACGCGGTGCACCGGCTCGGTCTCAAACTCGGCGTGCACGTGATGCGCGGCATTCCGAGACAGGCCGTGCACGAGAACCTGCCGGTCAAAGGCACCACGCTGCATGCGCAGGACGTTGCCGACACCGAGCACACTTGCGCATGGAATCACGACAACTACGGCCTCAAGCGGGGCGATGCCGGCGCGCAGGCCTGGTATGACGCACAGGTCGACCTGCTCGCCTCCTGGGGGCTCGACTTCCTCAAGGTCGACGACATGCAGACCCCGTTCTTCCCAGAGGAGATCGAGGCCTACCATCACGCCATCGAACGCGCGGAAGCCGCCTACGGCCGATCGATCACGCTATCGCTGTCCCCGGGAGGCTGGGTGGCCAGCACCCATGTCGATTTTCTCCGCGGCGTCTCGCAGATGTGGCGCATCTCCGACGATTTGTGGGACCGCTGGGAAGACATCTACCAGCAGTTCCCCCGGCTCGCGCGATGGGCGCCGATGCAGCGCACCGGCCATTGGGCCGACGCCGACATGCTGCCGCTCGGACATATCGGCCTGCGCGCCGAACGCGGCGATGACCGCCAATCGAAACTGACCTGCGACGAGCAGAAAACACTGCTCACCCTGTGGAGCATAGGCAGATCCCCGTTGATGGTCGGCGGCGATCTGCCTACCAGCAACGCCGACACCATCGCGCTGCTCGCCAACCCGGCCCTGCGCGAAGTGACCGCCGGCTCGTCCGGCAACCGCGAAATCGTCCGGGAACGGCTGTTCGCCGAATGGAACGTGGAGGAATCCTTCATCGGCGAGCTCATCGCATGGACCGCCGACGCGGCCGACTGGGCCGACGGTACCACGTCGGCACATGCGCGCGGCCACTACGGCGCGATCTTCTGGACCGGCAGCGAACCGTACGAGCTCAAGGGCAACATCCAGCTGCAAAGCTTCGTCGGCATCGACCAACGCAACGCGGACTGGACGCTCACCGATTTGTGGGCCGACGCCCCGCAATCGCCCGACGGCATCCGATCGGACGTCCGCATCGAAGACGAAGGCGAGGACCGCGTCATCCGCGGCACCATCCCTGCGCACGGCTGCCTCTGGTTCGCGCTCGACTGAGCCCGTCTGACGCCAGCCGGCGGCGAATAGCCGCGAAACGAACGCCAAACCGTGCAATCGCACATACCCCAACACCATCCAACCCAACAACCAACACCATTCAAGGACACACCATGACCGACAAACTCACCGCCACACTCGACAAAGCGGGCGTGCGCGCCATCAGCACCGACCTGTGGGGCATCTTCTTCGAAGACATCAGCTACTCCGGCGACGGCGGCCTCAACGCCGACCTCGTGCAGAACGGCGCCTTCGAATACAACCGCGCCGACTCCATCGATTGGAGCAACTACAGCTTCTGGCGCAAAATCGTGCCGGAAGGCTCGTTCGCAGCCTTCGGTATCCATGACAATGACCCGGTTGCCACCGAAAACCCGCATTACGCGACGGTGGAAGTCGAACATGCCCCTGCCGCGCTGGACAACACCGGCTGGGACGGCATGGTGTTCCGCGCTGGAGAAACCTACGATTTCACCGCCTGGATGCGCGTGCGATCGGAAAGCGCGATGCCGGTGACGGTCTCGCTGCGCGGAGACGACGGCAGCATCATCGCCGAAAACACCATCACCGTCTCAGCCTCGGCATGGACGACATACCAAGCCTCGCTGACCGTTCCTGAGCACGGCGATGCCGGCTCGAGCGTGGCCACACAGGGCACATTGCGTCTGGCCTTCGCCGGCGAAGGCGTCATCGACCTCGACTTCGTCACCTTGGAGCCGCGCACCACCTACCACGGTCTCAAGCACTTCCGCCCGGATCTGGTGGAGGCGCTCGCCGACCTCAAACCACGATTCATGCGATTCCCCGGCGGCTGCATCACCCACGGCCTCGGCATGGACAACATGTACCACTGGGACCGCACCATCGGACCGGTCGAGCACCGTCCGCACAACTTCAACCTCTGGGGCTACCACCAGTCATTCCGCATCGGCTACTACGAATACCTGTGCCTGTGCGAAACTATCGGCGCCAAGCCGCTGCCGGTGCTGCCCGCCGGCGTGAGCTGCCAAAACACCAGCCAAGGCCCGGTGCCGGTGGCGCAGGAGGATATGCCCGCTTACATCGATGAAGTACTCCACCTCATCGAATTCTGCAACGGCAGCACCGCCACCGAATGGGGCGCCAAGCGCGCCGCCATGGGTCACCCGGAGCCGTTCGGCCTCGAATACCTCGGCATCGGCAACGAGGATCTCATCGACGACGTGTTCAAAAACCGCTTCCAGCAGATTTTCGACGCCGTCAAAGCCGCATATCCGGACATCGTCGTCGTCGGCACCGTCGGTCCCGCTCCTAGCGGTCAGGATTATGAGGAAGGCTGGAAGTACGCGCGCGAAGCGGGTCTGCCAATCGTCGACGAGCATTCCTACCAGTCGTCCAGCTGGTGGTTCCACAACCTCGACCACTACGACCACACGGACCGCAAGGGGCCGAAGGTCTACCTCGGCGAATACGGCTCCTGGAACACCCAACTGATCAACGGCCTGTCCGAAGCGGCCTTCATGGGACGCATGGAACTCAACGGCGACGTGGTGGCCATGGCCTCCTACGCCCCGCTGTTCGCCAAGAACGGCCACCACAGCTGGAATCCGGACCTCATCTACTTCGACAACGAACGCGCCTACCATCCCTACAGCTATTGGGTGCAGCAGATGTACGCCACCACCACGGCCGACACCGCGTGGCCCGTCACCGTCGAAGGCCCGTCCACATTGCGCCGCACCCTGCCGGACACCGTGAAACTACGCATCGCGGGCAACGCCAAAGCCGATCTTAACAATCTTGTCATCACCACCGCATCCGGGGAGACGATTAATCTCGGCAACGTGGCCTACGATGGCAGAACCATCGACACCGCCCTCGATCTGCACGCTGATTCCTACAGTATCGACACTACCGTCGTCTATTACGAGGGACGATGGGGCATGGACCTCATCTGTGGCGATATCGACGGCAAGAACCACAACATCATCTCACTTGGTCGAGGACACAGCGTGCGCGTGGTCCGCGACGGCACCGCCTACGCGCTTGCCGGCACCGAAGTCTCCATGAACGAAGTGCGACCGGGCACCACTTGGCAGGTGCACGTTGACGTCACCGATCGCGGCCAAGCCATGAAGCTGTACATCGATGGAACGCTGATTGCGGATGGCACGGAGGTTAAGGACGAGCCAAGGCGTACCGTCACCGTATCACGTAATGACAAAGCCGGAGAGACCTACGTGCGCGTGGTCAATGCCATGGACGCGCCAATAAGCGTCGACCTACGTCAGATTCTTGCCGAGTTGAATATTTCCACAGCATCGGCGGCATCCGCCACGGCCACCGTCCTAGCCGGAGACAATCCGTATGCGGGACAGGTCGGTGAGGAATCACCGACCAGGCCGCGGCAGACCGCGATTGATCTGACAGACGGCGACTACACGGCACCGGCATGGTCGTTCACCACCATCACGATTAAGTGACGTGTATGCCGCGAAACGGGCGGACCCTCGTTTGAACCCTCGAACGAGAGTTCGCCCGCAGTGCAGGGCCAATCGGGACTAATCTGGAAAACATGAGCAAGCACCACCGCAATCGTAATTGGGCCCCGGCCCCACAGCCGCTGCCCGAAGACGCGCACGTCATCGACAACCACACCCACGTCGCATCCGTCGTGCCCTTCTCCCAAGCCATGAGTCACGAAGCCATGGAAAAAGGCCAAGGCGAAGTACCCGTCTACAGCGTCGACGAACTGCTGGAACAAGCCCAGAAAGTCGGCGTCGAAGGCGTAATCGACTGCGGTTGCGAGCTGCCCAACCTCATGGCCGCCATCGACATGGCCCGCGAGCATCCCGGAACCGTGCACGCCGCAATCGCCATACACCCCAACGAAGCCGTGCTGCACGGCCACCGCGGCGCACCCGGCCCCGACGGCCTGCCCATCAAATACAAGCCCTGGCACGACATCCCCTTCGACGAAGCCATGGCCGAAGTGCACCGCCTCGCCACCACCTACCCCAACCAGGTCGTCGCCATCGGCGAAACCGGCATGGACCTGTTTCGTACCGGCGAATCCGCCAAGGAACTGCAACGCGAGGCGTTCCGCGCCCACGTCGCGCTCGCCAAGGAACTCAACCTGCCCATGCAGATCCACGACCGCGACGCGCACCGCGACGTCATCGAAACGCTGCTCGCTGATGGAGCCCCCGAACGCACCGTGTTCCACAGCTACTCCGGCGACGCCGAAATGGGTGAAATCGCCCGCGAAAACGGTTGGTATCTCAGCCTTTCCGGCACATCCAGCTACAAAGGCAACGACGGAATCCGCGAATCGGCGAAACTCGTCGGCATGAGCCACGTCATGGTCGAAACCGATGCCCCCTACTTAAGTCCGATGCCCTACCGCGGCCGCACCAACGCGCCGTATATGATCCCGTACACCCTGCAGGCGCTCGCCGACTATCTTGACAGACCGTTGGCTGAAATCGCCAAAGCCACGCGTGAAACGACGCGCGAAGTGTACGGCATCTAAAAAGAATGGCGATTTCGCGGTAATCCCGTGGCGGTTCCGTGACGGTCGCATGGGCCTCAACGTAACAGTTGCGTAATCGCCAGAAAATAAGCAAAATACAAACGATTAAGCATATGTGAATTTCATGCGTGACGTGCCGAATCACGTGTGAAGATTTGACAATGGTTTGCCAAGCTCCTAGTGTCACACCTTGCGTTTTATTTTGGGGAGCGGGTTGGAAGGCCCGCCACTTGGAGGAAGCGTTATGGCTAACGAGCCGAACGAAGAAGAACAGCCGCTGCTTCACGCAGCGACGTACACGCAGGCGCCAAAGGTCTCGCACAAGGTCCTGACCAAGGAGGAGCGCCAGACGCTCATCAAGGAGCACGAGGCGCAGCAGCAGGAAGCCGCGAAACTTGACGAGGCCGCCAGCAAGGGCCGCATCGGCCGCTGGTGGAGCCGTCTCCAGTCCGGCCCGGACAAAATCACGCCGGCCATGGCCATCGTGGCGCTTGGCGTGGTATACGGCGACATCGGTACCTCGCCGCTGTACACCATGCAGACGTTCCTCAACGGCCAAGGCGGTTTGGCGCATACGGATCGCGCCGCGGTGCTGGGCATCCTGTCGCTGGTCTTCTGGTCGATCACGCTGATCACCACCGTCAAATACGTGTTCATCGCCATGCGCATCGACAACAACGGCGAAGGCGGCATCTTCGCACTGTATTCGCTGATCCGCAAATATGGGGCATGGCTTGCGATTCCCGCCATGCTGGGCGGCGCCGCGTTCCTCGCCGATTCCGTGCTTACGCCGGCCGTCTCGATCAGCTCGGCAGTGGAAGGCTTGGAAACACTGCCGCTGCTGGAACCGATCATGAGCGAAAACAAAGAACTGACGCTGATGATCACCATTGTGATCATCGTCTGCCTGTTCGCAGTGCAGTCGCGCGGTACCGAACGCATCGGCCGCACGTTCGGCACGGTGGTCATGATCTGGTTCTCGTTCCTCGCCGTCGTCGGCTTGGTGAACCTGAGCTCCGATTGGAGCGTGCTTGAAGCGCTGAATCCGGTGTACGGCGTGGAGTTCCTCTTCAGCCACCACAATGCGGCAGGCCTCGCCGTCATGGGCACCGTGTTCCTGTCCACCACCGGCGCCGAAGCGCTGTATTCCGACATGGGCCACGTCGGCCGCGGCAACATCTACTTCACGTGGCCGTTCATCAAGATCGCCCTTGTGTTCTGCTATTTCGGCCAGGGCGCGTGGATGCTCAACCATTGGGACGACACCGCGTACAACCACATGCACGGCCTCAATCCGTTCTTCGAAATGATGACCCCGTCCGTACGTTACGTGGCGGTGCTGCTGTCCGTGTGCGCCGGCGTGATCGCTTCGCAGGCGTTGATCACCGGCGCCTACACCATGGTTTCCGAAGCGACGCGACTCAACTGGATGCCCCACCTGCAGGTGCGCTATCCGGCTCGTACCCGCGGCCAGCTGTACATTCCGGTGGTCAACGCCGTGCTGTGCGTCTCCACCCTGCTGGTTTTGGCGATGTTCCGCGATTCGGAGCACATTTCCGCCGCGTACGGCCTGGCATTGACCGTCACGATGATCACCACGACGATTCTGCTGGCCGTCTACATTTGGCACGATGGCAAGCGCGTCGGCGCGGTCGTGTTCACAGTGGTGTTCCTGGCCATCCAGTTCCTGTTCTTCTTCGCTTCGATGGCGAAGTTCCTGCACGGTGGCTGGTTCACCATGCTGCTGACATTGGCGATTCTGCTGATTATGTACACGTGGAACGAAGGCACGAAGCTGGAACGCGCGCAACGCCGGCATATGCATCCCGCCGATTGCGTGCCGGTTCTGAAGCAGCTTCATGAGGACGATTCGATTCCGTATTTCGCGGACAACATCGTCTATCTGACGTCCGATCCGGAAATGAAGCGTGTCGATACCGACATCTTCTTCTCGATTTTCGCGGACCATCCGAAGCGCGCCCGCGCATGGTGGGCGGTGTCGGTGGAAACGTCCGACAACCCGTTCACGCGCGAGTATTCGGTGGAGAATTTCGGCACGGACTTCCTGTTCCGCGTGCGTATTCGCTTGGGCTTCAAGGTGTCGCAGTCGATTCCTGCATACATCCACCAGATCATGAACGATCTGTCGAAGTCCGGCGATCTGCCCAAGCAGACCACCCGCTACCCGAAGCTGGATGCCGATCCGAACATCGGACCTATCCGCTACGTGCTGATTCACAAGGCGTTGATGCCCGAGTCGAAGGTGTCCCAGAAGGGCGCGATCTCACTGCAGATCAAGTACGCGATTCGTCATTTGGCCGGCTCTCCGGTCAAATGGTTCGGACTCGCTCCCTACAATCCGCTGATTGAGATTCAGCCGCTGTTCCTCGCCACCGAGCGTCCGCCGCGTCTGAAGCGCGTGTGAATCCGCTCTGCGAGCACGGCTTATCTACGCAAGGAGGGCTGGGACATTTCGTTTGTGACCGTAGGCTTGGCCGAACGGCCTTGAGTGTGTCACGAACGAGATGCCCCAGCCCTTTTCCTTTGGCTGAATACCGCCAAGTCCGCAGGAGGACCGGCATATCCTATTACCGACACGCTCAGGGCCGCTCAGGCCGAGTTTTTACGGTCTGCAACAGGATATGTCGGTCCTCCTGCTCGTTTGCGGGACAACTTACGTTCGTGACGTGCGTTTTGCGACGTGCGATGCGTATGAATCGGCGGCTGAATCGCAGGCTATAACCAACTCCGATAACGGCACGCGCGCGTCGAAACCTGCCGTCGCTAAAGTAATCAACCATGTGCAGATTACTTGGATTCGCGACGGCAGGCAGCAACACCAACCTCAATGGCGTGCTCGGCATGCAGAACGTGCGCGATTTCCGAAATCTGAGCGAGATCCACAACGACGGCTGGGGCGCCGCGCTGATCACCGTGCCAGACGAATCGCCATACCGTCGCGACGGCGGTGCGCCGACTCCGGAAACCGGCACCGCGATCTACAAAAACACCATCGCCGCCCGTCATGATCCGATTTTCGACGAGCTCGCCAACACTCCGGCGCGCGGCGGCCTGTGGCACCTGCGCTTGGCCAGCTCCAACCTGCCGCTGATTCTTGAGAACCAGCAGCCCTTCTATGCGAACGGCCTGAGCTTCATCCACAATGGCGACATTTCTGACGACCAGGGCCGCAACATCATTACGAACCGTGCATTCCCGGTCGATCCGAGCATCGTGCAGTCCACTGGCGGCCGTTCCGATTCCGCCATTTTCTTCGCCGTCATCCTGCAATACATCGGCTTTGGCTTCGCACTCGACGAGGCGGTGGCGCAGGCCGTGCGTGAACTGCGCAAAAGCTATCCGAAGTCCAGCTACAACTGCATGATCCAAAGCCAGGACCAGTTCATCGCCCTGTGCGCGGCCGGACGTGAGGTCACGTCCAAGCGCATCGTCGAAATCTACGACCAGTACGGTCGCGGCGAGCAGGCGCGCGACTATCGCGTGCTGCGCTACCGTGCGCTCGGCGGAAACGACGATCAGTCGAGGGGCGTGGTCGTGGCCAGCTCCGGTTTCGACCAGCGCGCCGAAGACGGCTGGACCCGCCTCGAAAACGACCAGATGATCGTGGCTTCCAACCGCACCGGCGAATTCCGCGTCCGTTCCATCTGATTTTCCGCACATAACGTCCCCGCGCATCGTGCCGTCCGCTGCGAGCAGCTGATGAATGCTCGTTTTAAGGCGGCATTCCTTGGAACATCGTTGACAAGACGGAGAAACCGTTGAATCCGTGTCCATTCCGGGATTTATCTGGCGTGGTGTATGAATCTCTTCGGCTGTTGGGAACCGTTTTGGAAACTGCGTCAAGAACCGTATGCTGGGCGTGATGGAACGTGCCTAAGATGGGCGTATGACGAACGAATCGAACGAAACAACCGAATCGAACAAGCCGACGACCGGCTATATCCCCACTCTTGCGCAAGTGGATGAGCTACATCGCAAAATCGCGCAATCGCAAGCCGCATACGACCTTATCCACGGCCATTGCGTGGTCGTGGCCGACATCGCCCGCCGCATGGCCCGCCGGCAGAACGCGCTGTTCACCCGCCGCTGCACCCTGCCGACGGACGCTCCCGAAAAGACCGGCGACTTCGGGCTGGAACTGACGAAAGACAATACCGGCGAGGAATCGCTCGGCATGTTGCACATGCCTGCGGTGCCGTCCACGGAAGGGCTGACCGGAGGTACCGTTCCGCCGCGGCTCATCGACGAGCATCTGGTGGTCATTGGCGGTTTGCTGCACGACATCGGCACGTATTTCCTGCTCAAGCAGGACGGTTCCGACGGCGAACCGCTCAAATTCGACGGTCCGCACTATGTTCAGCACGGGCTCAAAGGCTACGAATACTTGCTGAACGAGGGCATTGACGAATCGATCGCCCAGTTCGCACGCAACCACACAGGTGTGGGCCTCACCCGCGAAACCGTGGAATCGCAGGGATTGCCGTTGCCCCCGGCCGACTACGTGCCGATGAACCTCGAGCAGGAGGTCGTCATGGTGGCGGACAAGTACAACAGCAAGTCGATTCCGCCGAAGTTCCTGACCGCCGAAGCCTACACGCGCAAGGCCGCCCGTTTCGGCGAAAGCAACAAGCGCGAATGGCTGCGCCTTCTGGAACGCTACGGCGTCCTCGACGTCAAACCGCTCGCCGAGCAGTACCACATGCGCATCGCCGAGTAGCGAACCTACTTATCTCGCTTATGAATGGCGGATTTCGGTGTCTGCCGGATGCTATCTCGCTTATGAATGGCGGGTGTCTCAGGAAGACTAGGTGTTAGGGGACAAGTTCAATCCCCTCTAAGTCTCATGCGGCAAAACCATCCGCCATCTATAAGCGAGATAGCACGCGTCGAGCGGAAAAATCCGCCATTCATAAGCGAGATACACCCGAAAATTCCTCGAAGCCTGGCCGCCGCCCGAGTTTTGCGCACTGAAAACCGCTATCTGTGGCACTTCTCTTTTCCCGCCATACATTAGGGGGTATAAAACAGACCCTCTAACTCACGAGGCGTCAAACAACCTGCCACACATAGCGGTTTGAGATTCCAAAGATGAAAGAGTCTGCCACACGTAGCGCATGACATGTTTTTAGCGGTGTGTCACCGCAAACCAGCGCGAATCGGCACGAACCAGAACCAGCACGAAAAAAGCCTTGCGGACTGGCATGCAACACCAGTCCGCAAGGCTTTCGCCTCGCAGAACGCCGCTCGCTACTCAAGCTCCGCGCAATGCTCCATCTGATCGGCGACCTCCGGATTATCGGTCACCACAATAATCGCACGCTTACGATCCTCATCGCGCTTGGCCTTCTTCAGCAGCCCCAGCACCACGGCGGCGTCGTCACGGTTCAATCCAGCGGTCGGCTCGTCGGCAATAATCACCTCCGCCTCGCAGCTCAGCGCACGCGCGATTGCCACACGACGCTGGTCCAACGCACTCATCTTGCCCACCGGCAGACCGGAAGTCACTTCCTCGAATCCCACGCGCTTGAGCAGCTCGCGCGCAATCACCGGCTTGGGCTGCAGGAAATTGCGGTTCGACGCGTCCATGGCGTACAGCACGTTGCCTTCCGCATCAAGGTCGCCGCGCACGGCGAACCGCTGCGGAATGAAACCGATGCGATGTCCAAGCACGTCGACCGGTGTCGCGTCGGCGAGGTTCGTGCTTTTGTGCATCACGTTGCCGCTGGTCGTCCGCATCATGCCGACCATGGTGGCCACCAGCGCCTGATGCTGTTCGACATCTTCGGCATCCACCAGCACCGCGTGGGTCGCGCCGGCATGGAACGCCAGGGAAACGTCGTCGAGCACGTCACGTCCGGTTCTGCGGTTGTGCACCGTCACATGGTCGAGCGCGAATGTCGGGTTCGCCTTGAAGAAGAATGCGTCCTTCTTGCGATGATGTTTGATTTCGCGGTCGATCTGCGATGACACGCTGGTTGCGGAGTCCGCCTGTACGGTTTCGTGCTGGTCGAGCGACTGTTCGTCGTCGGTCGCGCCCAATGCGAGCGTTTCGTTCACGCGATTCGCGTTGTCGCTGGCAACGCTGTCTTCCGTGGCGATGCCTTCCGTATTTTCCGCGTTTTCTGCCGATTCGGTTGCGATGGAATCGCCTCCATCGTCATACACCACCGCGAAATCGACCGATTCGATCGACGTGGCCATATCGGTTTCGCCCGCCTCGATGTCCGCGTTTTCCGCGTTTTCAGCGGCAGCGTTGTTCAATGCTTCGGTTTCGTTGTCTTTCACGTCTTTCTCGCTCATGCGTTCACCTCCGTACGTTCCGTCGACTCGACTGTTTCCTCCGGCTCGTCTGCGTTCTTCGCTTCGGCAGATTCGTTCGAATCGTCAGAACGGCCTGCGAACAGCTGACCCAAATCGAAGAATCCCACGCGCATGAACGCGATGATGCCCAGAACCAGGCAGGCGCCCAGTCCGTACCAGATCATGTTCCACACGGATGCGGATGTGATGGCCACAGCCTGTCCACCGGCCCATGCGGTGCCAAGCGGCTTGGCCAGCAGCGCGCCGGCAATCAATCCGATTGCCCAGCCTGGAACGGTCATCATGAACGTTTCCAGCATGAATTGCCATCCCAAACGTCCCTTGGTGACGCCGGAAACCATCGCCATGCCGATTTCGTCACGGCGTCCACCGATCGCGGCCCACAGCACCAATGCCAGCAGCGCGAGCCCGCCGACGATCAGGGTCGCCAACAACGCCGTGCGCGCGGCCTTGGCGGCGGCGTCCAGCGGTGCGATGCGCTTCTTGTACGCATCAAGCGACGGCGATGAGATTGTGAACTTCGACGTGTCCAGCTTGGCCTTTGTCACCAGTCGCACGAACTTGTTGTATGTGGCCGGATCGGTCAGCGTGAAGATGATGTTGAGGTTCGGGATGGCCCAGCCCTTGGTGCCGGCCACATCCAGACCGCTTTGCGCGAAGTTGATGTACGACGTGTACACCACGTTCTCGCGGTTGTCTTTCGCGTATTTCGCGTCGGAACCGTATCCGGCCGGCGTCTCGCCGGTGTACTCGTAGATGCCGCGCACGGTGAATTTGTAGGTTTCGGAAGCCTTCGTCGGATTGCCGACGGTCACCTTGTCGCCCACTTTGAGATTGTTCTTCTTGGCCACTGCCTGAGAGACCAGCACGCCGTCGTTGGCCGTCTTGTAGTTCAGCTGCTTGCCCTTGACCACTTTGAACGTGCCGTAGTCGTTGATTTTCGCCGCGTCGTTCGTGTAGAAGGCTTGCAACGTCAGGTTGCCGCCGGTCTTGTCCTCGCTCGTGTCGCTTTTCGCCGCGATCGCCTGCAGCGACTTGCTGGCGCGCACCGGCACCGACGTGGCGAGCGTGTATTCGAACGTCAAGTTGTTCTTCTGCACCGCTTCCGCGTACTTGGTGTACATGTCCCACGTCATGTAATTGGCGGTGTAATTGGAGTCCGCACCGTCGCGTTTCGCAGTGACTTTCGCGCTCGGCCGAATTACCGCCGAAGCTTTCTGCGATTGGTATGTTTCGTTATTCGCCTTGTCGTCGGCTCTCAGCACCGCCAGATCCACGGCGGCTGAGAACGACACCAGCAGTGCAAGCAAAGCCGTCAGCGCGGTACGCCATTTGACGCGACCGAGCGCAGCCCATGCGTTCTTGAGAACGAACATGCGGTACTTCTCCAGTTCTCTGTAGTTACGCGTCGACGCATGCCGACGCCGGCGTTGGCCGGGACGCACACAGTCAAGCAACGACAGCGAGTACGCTCACAGCGCAATGCGCCCCGTGCAATCATCCTGCCCATCCAACGTGATTGTTTTCTTGCGCAACACTGTTATACCTCTGTGTGAAGTCTGAATACTTCCTGAAAATCGAAGGTTGGATAAGCGGCGATTTTGTTCCTGCTCGCGCTCGTCTCCGCTCTACGTCCGCCTATTCTTCCCGCGTTCCGCGTCCGTCTTGCGCCCATCCCGCGCATGTTCCATCCGTTTTTAGATGCCTTTCCAGCTTTTGTTGCCGCACGGTCCAGTTTTGGATTACAAAATGCAGGTGCGATTGCGATTTGTGGCTTGCTTTCGCGGCTTCGGCTACGATGGATGGCGATGAAGCAGCACAGCACAGACAATACGATTCCCACAGCGGCCGACGACGCAGTCGATGAAGCCGACAGCGCAGTCGCCGCAAGCAAGACGACAGACGAAACGACGGCTAAAACGACGGACAAGATAGCAAACAAGACGACGAACGATACCTCGCCTTTGCCTTGCGATTCCGCCGTTCCCCGCTTATCCCGCATCGCACTGCCGGTCTGTTCCGTCATCGGCGTCGCGCTCGCCGCCGCGGTCGTATGGGCCTGGTTTCCGCACGGTTCCGCCGCTTGGACGAACCCATTGCACGAAATCGACGCGCCCGCGCACTATTACTTCATCCGCAAGATCCTCGGCGAAGGCGTCGGCGCGGCCACCCACCTGTGGCCGAACGACGAATACTATCCGCCGTTGTTTCATCTGCTTGCAGCCGGCATGATTAAGCTCGCCAGCTTGTTCGGCGTCAATCTGTCGATTTACGCCGCGTTCAACACGGTCTGGCTGGCCACATCCGGCTTGGTTTGGCCGATTGCGATTCAGCTGTACGCTTCCTATTTCACGCGTCGCCTGTCGCATTCGGCACAATCCGTATGCTCCCCCCGATTTGCGAACGCACGAAAGTCCTCGGCCCGCAATGTCGCGTCTGTCGTAGTTCCGCTATTCCCCGCGATACTCGCGCTCATCATCCCCCCGCTCGCCGTCGCTTCCGCCTCGCACCCCTTCCAAATGCTGGCTTCCGGTCCGCTGATCGCCTTCGGCCTGGCCGCCACGCTTCTGCCGTTCTGGCTGTACGCCACACTTCGCCTGCTCGATGCGCTCGCCCCCCGCGAACACCTCGTCAAATGGATCATATGGTTCTTCGTCACTGCCGGCGTCTGCATGTTCGCCCATCCGCGCATCGTGTTCACCTGGCTCCTGCTCATGGCCCCCTTCGTGCTGACGCGACTGCCATGGAAAGCCATCGCAGGCCTTGCTGGCGTAGTGGTTCTCGGCGCCGCCGTGTTCCTCGCATACATGATGTCCAGCTACAAATCGGACCGCTACTTCAATCCCGCCAGCTGGTTCCACACCTTCGTTCCGAACCGCACGGTGCCCGAAGCGCTCAAAATCTACGTCACCGACAATATCGGCGGCGTGCAAGGCTGGTTCATGGCCGCAATCGTGCTGATCGCGTTTGCCGTCACCGTCGCAGCCATCATCCGCCCGCAATGGTTCGCCGCCAATCGCGCCGATTCCACTACTGTGCCCGGCGCTTCTGCGATTGACCGTGCATCCGATAGCACGTCAGCGCAACCGCACGAACAGGTTGCCGATTTTGCGGCTATGCCTGCCGATCGTAGGAATCGCAAGACTTCCGCCAGCTACCGCACTCCACGTTCCGACGCCTCGCAACTCCGCCGCGACGCGATCGCCATTCTGCTGGCCTTCTTCCTGGTCGGTCTCGTCTACGTCTGCTCGACCGCGCTGACTGGCTGGTTCCCCAACATCGTGGCCGCCGCCTGGTATCGCGCCGAAACCCGACCGCTTACCATGATTCCGTTCGGCGTGCTGCCGCTGATCGTCTTCGCCGCCGTCGTATTGTTGCGTGCCGGCCGTCTGCCGAACGTCACGAAAATCATTGCGATTGTTCTGCTTGCGGCGCTCGCCATTTCCTGCCAATTCGGCAATACTGTTCGTTCCGCCCTGTCGGATGCCGTCTATGCGAATATGACGATTGACGATGCGCGGCCGGACGAGCAGCTCACTGCCACGAAGGAGAAGATTCTCAAGAAGGTGGTGAAGGAGACTGGTACCGATTCGGTGGTGGTTTCCGATCCGCTGAACGGTTCCATGTATGCGACGGCGATGTACGGCGCGGATATGCTGTTCCCGATTTACAACGCGAAGGCCGAGAAGAATGGTGCGATTTTCGGTCAGACGGAGAATGCGTTCGCGTCGGGCGACGGCAAGGCGCTGACGAATACCGTCTGCCCGCTGAGCGCGGATGGCGATGCATACTTCCTGAGCATGGGCGGCCAGGCGCCGAGCCTGCAGATGTTCACGTTCAAGCAGCAGTACGACACGTTCCACGATCAAAAGCTGATCGACCAGTACGCCAAAGATGGCACGATGCGCAAGGTTCAGGATTATTCGAATATGGCTTCATATGCGAAGGGCTGGGCGTTGTACCAGTTCAACTGCCAGTGATCACGTGTGTTGCGTGGCTGCGTGGCGTCGAAATAGGCGATTGGGAGAACAAGAGGCTCTGATTTGTCAAGTTTCGACACGCCGATGGAACGTTGGATTTCCAATGGTTCACGCGTTGTTCATGTGGCCCGGGTTGCGCGGATCGCGATCGTGCTGTAAG